>Ga0206126_10000255_pt1 | contig 72146 bp, 45 predicted proteins | sample Helgoland_Spring_5_FD_148621 | JGI IMG/M metagenome (GOLD analysis project Ga0206126, IMG submission 148621) | Pelagic subsurface seawater microbial communities from Kabeltonne, Helgoland, North Sea - Helgoland_Spring_Bloom_20160412_1 | ecosystem: Environmental > Aquatic > Marine > Epipelagic ...
GGCTTTTAACCAATTGGTCCCGCGTTCGAGTCGCGGACGGCCCACCAATCCCCTCTTGTGTTTCAGTGTAAGTAACCACTAACCTAAAAGTCTCTGCATAAGTCTCTGCATAAGTCCTTAGGTTTTTGCGTCCAATTAAAACCTATTTATCTAAGACCTTATTTTGCCAAAGCCCAAGCAATCTTTTGCAGTGCTTTCGAAGTTGATGGATAATGGGGAATTTCCTGAACCCTGAGTTGTTAAGTAGTTTCAATGCTGATCATTCAGGTACCAACATAGAGCATAAAAAATGAGTGAAATTGACAGCCACACCTATAGGCTAATTATTCATTGCCCCGATAAGGTAGGCATAGTTGCAGCGGTTAGCCAATTTATTGCAGATCATAAGGGTTGGTTGCTCGAATCAAATTATCATGCTGATCCCGACAGTGATTGGTTTTTTATGCGCAACGAATTAAAGGCGAGCTCACTATCTATTAGTTTGGATGATTTTCGATCAAAGTTCGCTGTTTTAGCCGACAGCTATAATATGCGATGGGCTATTTATGATTCAAGGCAACCACAGAAAGTAGCATTGCTTGCAAGTCATGCATCGCATTGCTTGGCTGATTTACTTCATAGGTGGCATAGTGGTGAGCTTAACTGTGAAATTACCTGTGTTATTTCCAATCATGAAAATCTTAGATCAATGGTTGAATGGCACAATATCCCCTTTCATTATATCCCGGTAGGTCCTAGTAATAAGTTAGCCGCTTTTTCTGAAATGGAAACTATTATTGACGATTATCAGACGGATACCGTGGTTCTGGCACGTTATATGCAAATTATTCCAGCGCAGATGTGTACAAAATACAAAGGTCGTATGATTAATATCCATCATAGCTTTCTACCTTCCTTTATTGGTGCAAACCCATACTCCAAGGCTTATGAGCGAGGCGTTAAGTTAGTGGGAGCCACCAGTCATTATGTGACTGAAGATCTAGATGAGGGGCCAATTATTGATCAGGACGTAGTGCGTGTGGGACACAGTCATAGTGCAGATGATTTGGTGCGCTTAGGACGAGATGTAGAAAAGTTGGTTTTGGCCAGAGCGCTTCGAAACCATTTAGAGAACAGAGTCATTGTTCATGGTCGAAAAACAGTGGTATTTGAGCAGTAGATCTTAGAGGCCAAAAAAAAGGGCAGGCTGGTTAGTTTACTCCCAGCCTGCACTCTTAGCATAATGTTTAGTACTCAGAATTAACTACGACCACATCAACATCCAAAGCAGAAATAACCCGTTCAGCGGTATTTCCCCTTCGGGTCTTGGTTAAGCCTGTTTGTCCTAAGGTACCGATGACGACCACGTCGGCATCTATTTTTTTAGCTATGGTAGCAATGACTTCATCCGTATAACCCTTAACTACATGGGTGTTTTTTTGGCTTAGGCCTGTTTGCTTGGAGAGTCTACCTCGATCAGGGTAAAGCAGAGAATCAATATAAGCATTCACTACATGAAAGTCAGCGCCATAACTATTTGCTAAGTTCATGCCTCTTTGTAATATATTCTTATTAAGGATTTCCTGATTTATTCTTGAGGCTTGGAAGTTTACCGCTGCCATAACCACTTTACGTTGTGGTTTAGCTTCATCGCGAACCAATACCACAGGGCAGGTGGCTTCTTTCAGTAGCTCCCACTTTGATTCTGCGAAGATAAAGCGACTACTTTTTATGGGTTTGCCTGCACGTATCATAATCCGAGTCGCACCAAAATGTTTAGCTGAGGCCATAATTGACCCCTGCCAGTCATTTGACCATGAAATTTCAATTCTGTATTTAACACCAGCTTCTTTCAGGGGCTGGTGAATTTGCTTTTCAAACCAATCGGTATCTCGGTAGATATTGGGGTTTCTTGCATCAAGGTTAACCGTATTGCTATCTACGGCAACAAAAACACAAACCTCGGGTCGCGGCGTCATTAATTGAGATGTAATCAATGCTCGATCTAATGCCACCTGTCTGTCTAGCGTTGGATTTACAACAACAAAAATTTTTTCTTGATATGACATAGCTTTCTTCTTTAGCCTCCTTGGTAGTAGGTGTTAAGCCATCTATCTGGTTATGCGATTAATGCATAACCATAATTAATATTATAAATTATGCGCATAATACGAGAAATTGCACAAAAAAAGGTCATTTTTGGTTATGGTTTTTTTCTATAACCTTTATACCAGTTTGGTTATCACGTTGAATATAGAAGGTGTTTTTTATGACTAATGGGCAGTTAGCTCTTTAAAATAAAAAATTTGTAGTAACAGTACAATTATAGAAAACGTATAATCGTGCTTTCATCAGTTAAAACGATAACGATTGGATAAAAAATGACGGTTAGAACTCGAATTGCTCCATCGCCCACGGGTGATCCCCATGTTGGTACAGCCTATGTTGCGCTCTTTAATATGGTTTTTGCCCGCAGCCAGGGTGGACAGTTTCTTCTGCGAATAGAGGATACCGATCAGGCTAGATCAACTCCCGAGTCTGAGCAGACTATTCTTGATGCCCTGTCTTGGTTGGGCCTGCAGTGGGATGAGGGGCCAGATATTGGTGGAAGTAAAGGGCCCTATCGTCAAAGTGAGCGCTCGGATATCTATACAAAATACGCCAATGAACTACTTGATAATGGCCATGCCTTTTGTTGTTTTTGCAGTGCAGAGCGACTGGATGATTTACGTGCAAAACAGATGCAAGAAAAGCAACAGCTGGGCTATGATGGTCATTGCTCAAAGCTTAGCAGTGAAGAAGTTAAAGCGCGTATAGCCGCTAATGAGCCCCATGTGGTGCGAATGAATGTGCCGCAAGAAGGTCAGTGCACATTTAATGATATGTTGCGCGGTGAGATCAGTATTGATTGGGCGCAAATTGATATGCAAATTTTGCTTAAGGCAGATGGCATGCCTACCTATCATCTGGCGAATGTTGTAGACGATCATCTTATGGAGATTAGCCACGTAATTCGCGGTGAGGAGTGGATTAACTCTGCCCCCAAGCATATTTTGTTATATGAATATTTTGGATGGAAGCAACCAATTTTCTGTCACCTTCCACTATTGCGTAATGTGGATAAAAGCAAACTTTCCAAGCGTAAAAACCCAACCAGTATTCTGTATTACCAGCGTATGGGTTATTTGCCCGAGGCATTACTCAATTATCTTGGAAGAATGGGTTGGTCGATGCCTGATGAGCGTGAGAAATTTACCCTCGATGAAATGCTTGCAGAATTTGATATACAGCGGGTTTCATTAGGCGGCCCTGTATTTGATGTTGAAAAACTTAGCTGGTTAAACGGTACTTGGATTCGCGAAGAGCTTAGCGATACTGAATTAGCGAATCGACTCCATCAATGGGCGTTAAATCGCGATAACCTAATGGCCTTTTTGCCCTTTGCCAAGCAGCGTATGGAAACCCTATCGGATATAGCGCCGTTGGGTAGTTATCTGGTGTCTGGTATGTTGCCGATCAATGCAGAGGACTTGCATTCGACTGGTATGGAAGACGACCAATTAATGGAAGTCTTGCAGTATTCTCTCTGGCGTTTGGAAACTATCCAGCAGTGGCAACGGGATAATATCTTTAATTCATTAAAGGCGGTCGCCGATGCTATGGGTATTAAAATGAAGCCCTTTTTAGCGCCGTTATTTATTGCTATTGCCGGTAGTAGCTCTTCAATTTCAGTGATGGATTCTATGGCCCTCTTGGGTGCTGATATGTCGCGGGCGCGATTGCGTTATGCTATCGAGTTGTTGGGTGGAGTGGGCAAAAAGAAACTTAAAAAAATGGAAAAGGCATACCAACAACTATAAAAATAGATAATAGCTTGAAAACGCCTATATAAGGATCTACATTTGGGTAGCAATGTGCAATTTTGTTCACGCACAGTGGCCGCAGAAGTAGCGACAAGGATGAGATATATTTCTTCTTTTGTTTGATCGTTGATGTAGAGATAGCTGTGTTTATAAGCTGCCAACACTACAAAGGAGAAGTTATGAAGACTATAAGGATATTGTTGGGGTCGTTTTTGCTGCTATTGGCTATGGGTGCCTATTCTGGAAGCTGGGATGGGGCAACTACAGGGAAGATAGTTGAGTTTGATGTAACCGGAGGCAATAATTACGGATTTAGAATTTCATTAAAGGGCTTGCCTAAACTATGTGGTAATCAGCATAACTGGGCCTATATCAATGAAAGCGATAGCAATTATAAGGTCTATGTGTCCGCACTGATGGCGGCCTATACGGCGGGCAAAACAGTTACTGTATATACCAAAAAAGAAAGTCGCTCAGGAAAAGGTTACTGCCATATTGGGTATATTATGGTTCGATAACCATTTAAGAACGTGCCCTTAAGCCGCTGTCTGTTAGAAGGAGCGATACTTACTAGACAGCGGCGGCTCGCGCATAGAGCGCTTTGCCTTAACCCTTAAAGCTAGCGTCCAGCTTATCTAATAGGGCTAAACCTTTGTCAATATTGCCTCTGGCGGCGAGGGATCTAAAGCGTATTTCACTATCAAACTCGGCTAGAGCCTGTGTGGAAAGCTCTTCCGTTAGTTTGTTGATACTAATCTTTTTGTGTATTGCCAACGCTTTTAATCGCTGGTGTTTGTCATCTGGTAATCGCACTGTCAATGTCGCCATATTAGCAGCCTCCTAAAAACATCTTTGGCGTTAAAAGTGGTTGGGGTATTTTTTGCAGTTATATCAATTATAAGACTAGCACAACTTACTTTACAGTCTGGCGATTGGGTTAAAGGCACAGTCAATCAATAATAGGCTAATGCATTGGACTTGACTTGAAGCCCCCTGATCCCTATTATTCGCCCACCAAATTTGGGGCTATAGCTCAGCTGGGAGAGCGCAACACTGGCAGTGTTGAGGTCAGCGGTTCGATCCCGCTTAGCTCCACCAAATCATCATCCCCCGCATTTTATTCCAGTGCGGGGGTTTTTGGTTATACATTCGACAAAATTCAATCGTCATTAAAGACAGTAGTGAAGGAGAATATCATTGATTAAGCCACACGGCTCAGACAGACTTAATCCACGCCTAGTATCAGCAGATAAAGCACAGGCACTGCTTAAAGAAGCAGAATCGCTTCCTAGCTTGCTGTTGAATTCAGCCGCGGCTGCTAATGTAGTTATGTTAGGAGCAGGTTATTTTAATCCGCTAACGGGCTTCATGACCCTTGCTGATTCATTAAGTGTTGCTTCAACGCTTCACACAGAAGCAGGCCTTTTTTGGCCAGTACCTGTATTAAATCTGGTTGAGGATGTCGATTCAATCAAAGGTGCAGGCAGAATTGCCCTGCGCGACCCTAATACTGAAGGCCATCCTGTAATGGCTGTGATGGATGTCGAAGCTATTGAGTCGGTATCCGATGACCAAATAACCACCATGGCTGAAGCCATATTTGGCACCTTAGATGCAGAGCACCCCGGGGTGGCAACGTTTACTAACCTAGGGCGTTTTGTAGTTTCTGGCCCTATCGAAGTTTTAAGCTTGAGCTACTTTCAAGCGGATTTCCCGGATACTTTCCGTACCGCTGTTGAGATTCGAGAAGAAATTGCTGAGCATGGGTGGAATAAGGTCGTGGCATTCCAAACTCGCAACCCAATGCACAGAGCCCATGAGGAACTGTGTCGTATGGCAATGGAACGCTTGGACGCTGATGGCGTGGTAATCCATATGTTGCTAGGTAAGCTAAAGCCTGGAGATATTCCTGCCTCTGTACGTGATGATTGTATTCGTAAAATGGTTGACCTGTACTTCCCGGAAAACTCAGTGATGGTTACAGGCTATGGCTTTGATATGCTGTATGCAGGGCCTAGAGAAGCCGTATTACATGCCTTATTCCGTCAGAATATGGGTGCCACACATCTGATTGTTGGTCGTGATCATGCCGGCGTAGGAGACTACTATGGCGCTTTTGATGCGCAAACAATTTTTGAAGAAAAAGTGCCAGCCGGAGCACTTGAGATTGAAATCTTCAATGCTGATCATACGGCTTTCTCCAAAAAACTGGAAAAAGTTGTGATGATGAACGAAGCGGAAGATCATACTAAAGATGATTTTATCCTTCTATCAGGCACTAAGGTCCGTAAAATGCTTGGCGATGGTATTGCACCGCCGCCTGAATTTTCTCGCCCTGAAGTTGCTAAGATTCTTATGGATTACTACCAGATCCAAACCGACTAGTTAACACCTAAAGATCCCCTGTTAGGCAGGGAGTAATTACAGTATTTACTGTAGCCTTCCTGCCTTCTTATTTTATACATTTACCCTGGTTTTCAGTGCATATTTATGAATTTTCGAGTTGTTTTAGCCGTTTAAGCGCCGTTTAAGAGTGCAATTTAACGGCAGAACCTGTAAGCTCCCGCCCCGATAGTAAGACCAAAATATATCCACTCAACTTTCCAAAATTGTCGAACGTTGACAGTTAATCTGAAGAACATAATTTATGACCTTTAAAGAACTAGGTTTATCCGCACCTATTTTAAAAGCAGTAACCGCTAAGGGTTACAATGAACCATCGCCTATTCAAGCAAAAGCGATCCCCGCCGTTTTAGAAGGCCATGATTTGATGGCAGCCGCTCAGACAGGCACCGGAAAAACCGCCGGATTTACTCTGCCTATTCTGCAGCTTTTAAGCGAAGGCCGTCGCGCAGGTGCAAACCAAGCACGCTGTTTAATTCTAACGCCTACCCGAGAGTTAGCCGCGCAGGTGGGTGAAAGTGTCGCTACCTATTCCAAGCACCTTTCGCTTACATCGACCGTTGTTTTTGGAGGCGTAAAAATAAACCCCCAAATGATAAAGTTAAGACGCGGTGTAGACATATTAGTAGCTACACCTGGGCGCTTAATGGATTTGCACAGCCAAAATGCTGTTAAGTTTGATAACTTGCAGGTTCTTGTTCTTGATGAAGCTGACAGAATGTTGGATATGGGCTTTATCCACGATATCAAACGAATTATTGATTTATTGCCCAGAAGACGTCAGAACCTTCTTTTTTCTGCCACATTTTCAGATGATATTCGAAAGCTTGCCAGAGGTTTACTACGTAAGCCAATAGAGATCTCTGTAAGCCCGCGAAATGCTACAGCTACCTCAGTCACACAGCTTATTCATCCCGTAGATAAGAAAAGTAAAGCACCGCTATTAACTCGGCTGATTCACGATGGACAGTGGGATCAAGCATTGGTTTTCACTAAAACCAAGCATGGTGCTAATAAGCTAACTAAGCATCTTGAATCTGAAGGTATAGTTGCTGCAGCGATTCACGGTAACAAGAGCCAGGGTGCGCGAACCAAAGCATTAGCTGGTTTTAAAGCGGGTGAAATTAGAATTCTAGTGGCCACTGATATTGCAGCCCGTGGGCTTGATATTGAGCAGCTGCCACAGGTGGTTAACTTTGATCTGCCCAATGTATCAGAAGACTATGTGCATCGTATTGGTCGAACAGGCCGTGCCGGGCAAACAGGAAAAGCTATTTCATTGGTATGTGCTGATGAAGTTGATCTTTTATCTGATATTGAGCGCTTGACTCAAAAACTACTACCTCGCGAAGAAATAGAAGGTTTTGAACCAAAGCATGCAGTTCCAGAGACCACTCTAAATACTCCTGTAAGGCGGCAAAAACCACGCAAAGCACTTGATAGTGAAACAAGAGCAGGTGACAACGGTCGTCATAGTAAAAAGTCAGGCACCGATAATCGCTCTGGCTATGGTCAGGGCCCTAAGCCTGGTGGTAAGCGCAAGTCAGGTGGTCGTAACCAGACTCCTAAAGCCGGTGATAACGAAAGCAGAGGCTCTGCAAAACCAGCCAATTCTCGCGGTAAATCTCCCTCAAAGGGGAAGCCTTCAGCATCATCGGGCAACTCACCCTACGGATCAGGCGGAGGGAATCGCAGTGGTGGTAAAACCTTTGGTGGTAATAGCTCAAGGTCAACTAGCCGAGGCTCTAGTCCAGGTCGTGGTGGTAATCGATAAAATTCTGTTAAAAACTCCATATCATTAAGAGAAAACAATTTAATGTTTGAATTTCAGTTAAGTAAAGTAGCAACCTTTAAAAATGATCTGCTGTCAGGGCTTACCGTGGCTTTGGCCCTAGTGCCAGAGGCTGTGGCCTTTGCTTTTGTAGCCGGCGTAGAGCCATTGGTTGGTTTATATGCAGCCTTTATGGTGGGCTTAATTACTGCGGTAATTGGCGGACGCCCCGGAATGATCAGTGGTGCTACTGGCGCTTTGGCTGTTGTTATGGTTTCACTGGTAGCTCAGCACGGGGTTGAATACCTTTTTATTACGGTTGTGCTGATGGGCATACTCCAAATTTCCGCTGGAATATTTAAGTTAGGTAAATTTATTCGTATGGTGCCCCATCCGGTAATGCTTGGCTTTGTAAATGGTTTAGCCATTGTTATTTTCCTCGCACAGCTTGGACAGTTTGGTGAGGCAGGGCAGCCGGGATGGCTTGACGGCACCTTTATGCAGGACTCTATTGTCGATGTTGCTTGGCTACAGGGTAGTGCACTAAATATGCTACTTGGCCTGGTTATGCTCACCATGTTTATTATTCATTTCCTGCCTAAAATTACCAAGGCGATTCCCTCATCCCTTGCGGCAATTCTTGTGGTTACAGGTCTGGTTTTAGGCTTTGATCTAGATACCAAAGTAGTGGGTGATATAGCCTCTATAAGTGGTGGTTTACCGAGCTTCCATATTCCGATGGTGCCTTTCACCTTTGAAACATTGATGATTATTTTACCCTATGCGTTTATTTTAGCGGCCATTGGCTTAATTGAGTCGCTACTTACATTACGTCTTATCGATGAAATTACAGAAACCCGAGGCCGTGGCAACAAAGAATGTATTGGTCAGGGTGTTGCTAATACAGTCACAGGTTTCTTTGGTGGTATGGGTGGTTGTGCCATGATTGGGCAGAGTATGATTAATGTTAACTCTGGCGGTCGAGGCCGATTATCAGGTATTAGTGCCGCATTATTCCTGCTGCTCTTTATCCTTGTTGCCTCCCCGTTGATTGAAAAAATCCCATTGGCAGCATTAATTGGTGTGATGTTTATTGTTGTCATTGGTACCTTTGAATGGTCCAGCTTTAGGATTATGGGTAAAGTGCCTCGCTCTGATGCGCTAATTCTTGTTTTAGTATCAGGTGTTACCGTAGCCACAGATTTGGCGGTAGCGGTTGTTGTGGGGGTTATTGTCTCTGCTCTGGTTTTTGCTTGGCAGCATGCAAAATATATTCGCATTGACGCAAAACAGGATCATAAAGGATCAACAGTATATGCGGTAACTGGTCCGCTATTTTTTGGTTCGGTGACTTCGTTTTTAGAACGTTTTGATCCCAAGAAAGACAACGATGTTGTGGTGATTGATTTTGCTCGCTCGCGGGTTGCCGACCACTCAGGGCTTGAGGCTATTGATACTCTAGCTGAGCGCTATGAGAATGCGGGTAAAACCTTACATTTAGTTCATCTTAGCGAAGAATGCCGAAGGTTACTAACCAGGGCAGGCAACCTAGTTGAAGTGAATGTTATTGAAGACCCAAAATATTTTGTTGCTGACGATAGCCTTGCCTAAATTTAGTTAAATCTGTGTTAACTAGTACTTGAAATCCGGTTTTTTGCCCTTACCTATAGATAAGTGGCAAAAATGCCGGAGATTAAGCTTAACTAGGAGAGACAGCGGAAATGACAGCCAAGTCAAAAAGCCAAGCAGAAACCATGGGATTCCAAACAGAAGCTAAGCAATTACTTCAGTTGATGATTCACTCCCTTTATTCCAATAAAGAAATTTTTCTACGCGAATTAATTTCTAATGCATCGGATGCAACTGATAAGTTGCGTGTTGAAGCATTGGAAAATCCTTCCCTCTATGAATCTGATGGTGATGTACGCATCAGAATAGCCGTAGACGAAGACGCTAAAACCATTGTGATTTCAGATAATGGTATTGGGATGTCAAAAGATGAAGTTATTGCTAATTTAGGCACCATTGCCAAATCAGGTACTTCCGATTTCCTAAAAAATCTAACGGGTGATCAACAGAAAGACTCTCAGTTAATTGGGCAATTTGGTGTTGGGTTTTATTCCTCATTTATTGTTGCCAAGCAGGTTGTAGTAGAAACTCGTCGTGCTGGTGCTAAGGCAATAGAAGCCGTTCGCTGGACCTGTGAGGGTGAGGCTGATTTTCAGGTTGAAATCATAGAGAAAGCCGAGCGTGGCACTAGCATTACACTATTTTTAAAAGATGACGAGCATGAGTTTGGTAATAACTGGCGACTGCGCAGTATTATTAAAAAGTATTCTGACCATATTGCTATCCCCGTTGAGATGGAAAAAATACAGCCGCCAGCTGAAGAGGGTGAAGAGCCAAAAGCTAATGAAGCCCCTGAGTGGGAAGCAATCAACGATGCAAAGGCACTGTGGACAAAATCAAGAAGCGACGTTAGCGATGATGAGTATAATGAATTCTATCGTCACATTTCCCATGATTTTTCAGAGCCACTTGCCTGGAGTCATAACCGAGTAGAGGGTAAGCACGAGTACACCAGCCTATTGTATATTCCTAGTATGGCGCCAATGGATCTATACCAGCGTGAAGCAACGCGAGGTCTAAAGCTTTATATCAAGCGCACATTCATTATGGACGACGCAGAGCAGTTTATGCCCATGTATCTTCGTTTTGTAAAGGGTGTTTTAGATAGTGCCGATCTTCCTTTGAATGTTTCCCGTGAAATACTTCAAAGCACCCCAATGGTCGATAGTATTCGTTCAGCATTGACGAAGCGTATCTTAGATATGCTATCAAAGATGGCCAACAATGAATCCGAAAAATATGTGACCTTTTGGAACCAGTTTGGCGCAGTATTGAAAGAAGGTCCCAGTGAAGATAGCGGTAATAGCGAAAAAATTGCTAAATTATTCCGTTTTGCTAGCTCAGCTAATGATAGTGCAGATCCAGTAGTAAGCCTTGCCGACTATATTGGGCGTATGAAAGAAGGCCAAGACAAAATTTATTATGTTACTGGTGATAGCCATTCTGTGGTTGCCAATAGTCCTTATTTAGAAGTATTCAGAAAGCATGGTATTGAAGTACTACTAATGTCAGACCGCATTGACGAATGGATGATGGGTTATCTCTCTGAATTTGATGGCAAATCATTCCAAGATGTTGCTCGTGGTGATTTAGATCTAAGTGCCATTATTGGTGAAGACAAGAATTCCAAAAAAGACGGTAAAACTAATGATAAATCAGAAGACGATACAGCTAACACTGAGTTATTAGAGCGTGTAAAAGCGCTACTAAACGGTAAGGTCGAAGAGGTTAAAAGCACCCGTCGCTTGACTACATCACCAGCCTGTTTGGTTGTAGGCCAGAACGATATGGGTGAGCAGATGCGTAAAATAATGCAGGCTGCAGGTCAGGCAGTACCAGAGACCAAGCCAATATTAGAGATTAATATGGAGCACCCATTAGTCGCTAAGTTAGCCGACGAAAAAGATGAAGAAAATGCGGGTCGATTGGCCGGTGTTTTGTTTGATCAGGCGGCGTTATCAGCGGGTAGGCCTCTAGAAAATCCTGCACAGTTTGTACAGGACCTTAATCGCCTAATGTTCCAATAAAATACATAACGAAAAAAAGCGCTCTATTTAGGGCGCTTTTTGTTTATGATGGCTGACATCAATTATTTCAGTATCTATAATGGATGTGAATAAATACAAGGAAAGAGTTGGAGCTGGTTCATTTGGAAAATACTAATAAGCTTAAAATAGCAGTCTTAGGGGGTGGTAGTTTTGGAACTGCTATCGCCAATATGGTGGCGGAAAATAACTACTCAGTTACCCTCTGGATGCGCAGTGAAGAAAATCTCCAACAGATTTTAAACACAGGTGAAAATTCAAATTACCTCCCAGGGTATTCATTAAATAAAACACTGCTCTTTACCAGTGATCTTAGCCAAGCATTAGCCGAGGTCGATGTGGTTTTTTTTGCAGTGCCCAGTAGTTCCTTTCGGCAGTTAGCGCGCAAGGCAAAAGATCTTTTATCTGCAGATACCTTACTTATTAGCACAGCCAAGGGTATCGAAGCTGAAACCTTTATGTTGCCCAGCCAGATACTCGAGCAAGAAATTCCACAGTGCGAAGTTGGGGTGATTAGTGGCCCTAATTTAGCAGCAGAAATAGCACAGTTTCAAATTACGGCAACGGTTATAGCAAGTGAAAGTGAAACGCTTTGCGCCAGAGTTCAAGAGTTATTGGCATCAAACTACTTTCGGGTTTATGCTAATCATGACCGCTATGGTGTTGAATTGGCCGGTGCACTTAAAAACATATATGCCATAGTTTCTGGCATAGCTGAATCTATGAATGCAGGTCAGAATACTAAAAGTGTGGTGCTTACTCGAAGTTTAGCTGAAATGAGCCGCTTTGCGGCGCATCTTGGGGCTAACCCATTAACCTTTTTAGGCCTAAGCGGCGTGGGTGATTTATATGTTACCTGTACATCGTCTCTTAGTCGAAATTTTCGTATTGGTTTAGCTATCGGTCGTGGAGAATCCCTTGATCAAGCAATTAAAACCGTAGGACAAATTGCTGAAGGTGTAAACACGACTAAATTAGTAAAACAAAAAGCCGATGAGCTAGGCATTTATATGCCATTAGCTTCAGGTCTTTACTCGACCCTATTCGAGGGCTCCTCGATTATGGAATCATTAAAAGCCATGATGTTGGCTGAACAGAATACAGATGTTGAATTTACGGTGAAAGCAAATGACTAATGGAAATATGCCTCTAACAAACGTTAATACATGGTTAAGACTTGCCTATATGTTGCTCTTCGCACTATTGGTTATGGCTGCTAGGCTCTTAGTAAGTATCGTGGTGGTTGTGCAATTTATTCTAGTGCTAATCTTTGGTAAAGATAACGAAAACCTTCGTAATCTAGGTCAGGGTCTTGGTAAGTGGGTTTATCAAGCAATTATGTTTCTAACATTTAACAGTAATGATAAACCTTTTCCTTTTGATGAATGGCCAGAACTTGCCCCTTCAGAGGGGTATGCGATTGCATCAACTGAAGAGGTTGAGGATATTGAGTTTGTCGATGCTGAAGAGCCTATCAGTGATGATGATATTCCGTCTTTTACTGCGGGTGATCGTGCAACAGATAAGGATGCTAGCTAAGCCTTAAATTTAGGCTTGTGATTTTAATCGGTGCAGCTTTATCTGTTACGCCACGGTGATGCCGAGATTGGGTTGCCTGATGATGCTAGGCAATTAACAGCCTTAGGCCGTCAACAAATTATAAAAATTGCTAGTACGCATCAACAACATATTTCCCATATTGAACTGGTGCTATCCAGCCCGCTTCACAGAGCGTTGCAGTCGACTGATCTTTTTATGTCCCATACAGGCCTTAATTGCAGGCGACAAGCGGTGGACTTTCTTTCTCCCAATACCCCCGTTAGTGAGGTTGAACGCCAGCTTCAATATTTTGATATTAAGTCTTTATTAATGGTAGGCCACCTTCCGCTATTAGAGAATTGGATAGAATATCTTTCGGATGACGCTTCAGTCACAATGGCAACAGCGAGTCTGGCATCGCTTACTATGGATTATGCGTATAAAGGCACAGCTACATTAAATTGGATACATTATGTCGATTGAGTTTGTGAGTGAACGTTCATTTGAGTCTAACGGTGTTCAGTTAGCCGCCAAGGAATGGGGCAGCCCCGTCGGGCGTCCTATTATCGCACTGCATGGCTGGCTAGATAATGCTAATAGTTTCGACCGCATGTTGCCCCACATGGATCAGGTCCATGTGATTGCAGTGGATATGGCAGGGCATAGTCAAAGTGGTTTTCGCTCAGCCGACTCTGGCTATGACATCTGGCAGGATATTGCAGATGTTATGGCAATAGCAGAGCAGATGGGTTGGAATCGTTTTGGGCTTCTTGGACATTCGCGCGGGGCTATTGTATCCGCGTTAGTTGCAGGAACATTCCCAAAAAAAGTGACGCAGTGTCTCCTAATCGATAGTTATTTCCCTATTCCTAATAAGCCGGCAAATGCTGCTGCACAGCTTGCTAAAGCAATTACTGATAGTAAGCGCTTTCAAACTATTTCACCCTCGGCATTTGATAGTTTTGATGATGCAGTTAAAGCGAGAGTGAATGGTTTTGTGGCTCTTAAAGAAGATGCGTCAATTATTTTGGCACAGCGCGGTGTGGTAGAGGTAGGTGGGAAATTTTCATGGCGCAATGATCAACGCCTCAAAGCAACCTCCATGGTGAGCTTTACTAAAGAGCAGTGTGAAAGTTTTTTCACTGCCATAACCTCACCCTTGTTACTTATTTGCGCAGAAAGCGGGTTGCTCTCAGCGCAGATTCATCCACAGCTTCAAGAATGGGCACCCCACATTCAAGTGGTCTCCATGCCTGGCTCACATCACCTGCATCTGGAAGACCAGGCGCAACAGGTAGCCCAAACTGCACAGAAATTCTTTATGCTATAGTTAGACTGAATGTTTAGGTAGGTAGCGTGGAAATGAGTTTATCTAGTTTGAGCCTAGCTGAGACCACACTTTTTTTAGGATACTGTGCGCTGTTAAATATAGCAATACTAGCCGCAAGCACTGCGGCTATTGTCTTTTTCAAGAAAAAAGTTATTGGTTTTTACTCGCGAATACTGAGACTTGATGCCAATCAGGTAAGCGAGCTATTCTTCAGGTTTATAGTCCAATACGAAGTTGCCGTACTGGTGCTCAATATAGTGCCCTATATTGCGCTCAAAATAATTGACTAGCGAATAATTTATTGATCACGCAGTAAGGTTAGAAATTCAGTTCTAGTGGCCTGATCTGTTCTAAAGGTTCCTAGCATCGCCGATGTTTTCATCGATGAATTTTGCTTTTCGACGCCGCGCATCATCATACACATATGCTTTGCTTCCACAATAACGCCTACGCCTATTGCGTTGGTTTGCTCCTGAATAGTAGAAGCGATTTGTTGTGCGAGTGCCTCTTGTATTTGTAGTCGGCGAGCATACATGTCGACCACACGTGCAACTTTTGATAAGCCTAAAACTTGTCCATTTGGAATATAAGCTACATGGCATTTGCCAATAAATGGCAAAAGGTGATGTTCGCAAAGGGAGAAAAGTTCGATATCTTTAACAATAACCATTTCTTCTGAATCAGAAGGGAAAAGGGCATCGTTAATGACCTCTTTGATGTCCATATGGTAGCCGCTAGTAAGGTACTCAAATGCCTTGGCTGCTCGAGCAGGTGTATCCAAAAGACCAGGCCGAGAAACATTTTCACCTGTGCTTTTTATGATTTTTAGATATTCATTTTTCATTCTTAACCCTTAGTTAAATACTATTCCTAACACATTCTCCAATAAACTAAAGACCATTGCTAGTTTGGGCGTTAAAATAGTCAAAATATTTTAGTATATGAGGTAATAAATTGGCGGCGCAAACAGAAACTATTGGTAGTATGCTCGAATATGGTCAAGCCCTATTTGAAGAGACAGGGCTTTATTTTGGTCATGGTACTGATAATGCATGGGATGAAGCCGTTTATCTGCTCTCGGCTGTCTTGAACCTGCCGCCAGATGCCGATCGCTCATTATTAGAGCAAACGATTTCATTGATTGATCAGCAAGCCGTCAAGACCCTATACCAGCGACGAATAGATGAGCGAGTGCCTGCGCCTTACATCACTCAGCAGGCGTGGTTTTGCACCCTACCTTTTTATGTTGATGAGCGGGTGATTATTCCTCGATCGCCTATTGCAGAACTAATTTATAACCAGTTTCAACCCTGGTGTCCTGCGGCGCCCAAAAAGATACTGGATCTTTGCACCGGCAGCGGCTGTATTGGAATAGCTTGTGCCTATGCCTTTAAGCGGGCGCAGGTGGTATTAAGTGATATATCAGCCGATGCATTGGTGGTAACTGATATTAATATAAAAAAACATAACCTAAGCGAGCGGGTTACTGCAGTTAAGTCAGATCTCTTTGCTGCCTTTGATGGCAAAGCTCACAATAGTTTCGATCTTATTGTCAGTAACCCTCCCTATGTGGATGCGGACGACTTAGCCCAGATGCCTGAAGAATTCAGCCATGAACCAGAACTAGCGTTAGCCTCTGGAGATGATGGTTTAGATTTTACTCGTCGTTTATTACAAGAAGCGCCAACGTATTTAATGGATCAGGGTGTACTGATTGTCGAAGTAGGTAATTCATCCGTTGCCCTCCAACGAGCCTTTCCTCAGGTACCCTTTACCTGGCTAGAGTTTAGCGAAGGGGACGGTGGCGTATTTGTATTAACCAACCCCCAGTTGCGCCAGTATGCAGACTGTTTTGCGATTTCTTCATTGGAATCATAGCCGGCCTATGCACAAGCGCAGCTAATTTGCGTATAATCTGGCCTTTAACCAATTTAACACGCTGAGAATCTTATGGCAGGCAATACTATTGGAAAATTATTTACCGTAACCAGCTTTGGCGAAAGCCATGGGCCAGCGATCGGGTGTATTGTAGATGGTTGCCCTCCCGGGCTTGAAATCAGTGCGTCAGATCTGCAGCCAGATCTCGATCGTCGCAAACCTGGGCAATCCAGATACACCACTCAGCGCAAAGAAGATGACGAAGTACAAATTCTCTCTGGCCTATTTGAGGGTAAAACAACCGGGACTGCTATTGGAATGATGATCAAGAACAAAGATCAAAAATCCAAAGATTACGGCAATATTAAAGATTTGTTTAGGCCCTCCCATGCTGATTACACCTATCATCAAAAGTACGGTGAGCGTGACTACCGCGGTGGTGGCCGAAGCTCTGCTCGTGAAACAGCCATGCGTGTCGCCGCAGGTGCCATTGCGAAAAAATATCTAAAGCAACAGTTGGGTATCGAAATATTTGGTTATGTATCTCAGTTGGGCCCAGTTATGGCTGAAAACTTTGATCGCGATATAATCGAGACCAATCCGTTCTTCTTTCCCGATGCCGGCAAGATTTCTGAGTTAGAAACCTATATGCAAGCGCTAAGTAAAGAAGGTAACTCTGTGGGCGCTAAGGTGACCGTAGAGGCGCGGAATATGCCCGTGGGGCTTGGTGAGCCAGTATTTGATCGCCTAGATGCAGAGATTGCTCATGGCCTAATGGGTATCAATGCAGTTAAAGGTGTCGAAATAGGTGCAGGCTTTGAAGTGGTAGCGCAAAAGGGCACAGAGCACCGCGATGAAATTTCACCCGAAGGGTTTCTTTCAAATAATTCTGGTGGTGTTTTGGGGGGTATATCTTCAGGTCAGGATATAGTGGCACACTTAGCTATCAAGCCAACCTCAAGTATTCGCATTCCAGGGCAATCTATCGACACCTCAGGGCAATCTGCAGAGGTAGTAACCAAAGGCCGCCATGACCCCTGCGTGGGTATTAGAGCAGTGCCTATTGCTGAGGCTATGTTAGCTATTACACTAATGGATCATTACCTGCGACACCGCGCGCAGAATGCTGATGTGAACTCTGGGCTATCACCTATCGAATGATAGCCTAGGCTTCCTTAGCGTCTACTTTACAGCGAATATACTCGCTGTGTCGAATGTGCAGTAAGTCGGCAACACGTCGAATAATATTTTCTTCATGCTTATCAAGCTCGCCATCCGCATAGGCAACTCGCCACATAGAGGTTACAAGTTGTTTTTTGTCGTCAATATCGAAGTTAGCATTAATTTCTTTGGTGAACTGGTAAAGAGAAGTAGCCTCTTTTACTTCTTCACGAGACAGCGCTACTAGTTCTTCAACCTGATCTTTGGATAAATCCAAAATATTACAGAGTGTTTGGCTAATAGATTGCAATTCTTGATCGTCCATATGGCCATCAATTACCATTACCTCAATCAGTAAAGCCGCCGTAGCCAAATGCTCTTTAGCGACCTTTTCCTGATCCGACTCGTCAGTTTTTTTGCTGAAAAGCTGTTTAATTTTACTTAACATTAGGCGATATCTCTAAGCCAGCTTTCTAATTTATTTTGATCTGCTACAAAGCCGCGAATACCCTCGGCCATCTTTTCAGTCGCCATTGCATCTTCGTTAAGCTCAAACCTAAATTTGCTTTCGTTGCCCTGTGTATAGGGTACTTTTTTACCGGTATTACTTGGATCAAGTTTACGGGTTAGGGTGCCGTAATCTTCACCCAGAACCTGCAGTAACTGTGGGCTAATAGTTAGACGGTCACAGCCCGCAAGTTCGGTAATTTCATCGGTATTCCTAAAGCTAGCACCCATAACAATGGTGTTATAGCCGCTTTGCTTATAGTAATTATAAATGCGGGAAACTGACTGAACACCGGGATCATCTTCAGGCGCATAATCGGTCAGCCCTGTAGATGCCTTGTACCAATCTAAAATACGGCCTACAAAGGGCGAAATCAAGAAGGCGCCAGCATCAGCGGCAGCAGCGGCTTGGGAGAAGCTAAATAAAAGCGTAAGGTTACAGTTGATACCTTCTTTTTCTAACCGTTCAGCTGCTTTAATACCTTCCCATGTAGAAGCCATCTTAATAAGAACACGGCTTCTATCGATACCGGCATTATCATAAAGTTCGATAAGGCGGCGAGCCTTAGCAATTGAAGCCTGAGTGTCAAAAGACAGGTGGGCATCCACTTCTGTAGATACACGACCAGGAATAGTCTGTAGAATTTTTTCACCAAACCCAACAGCCAGCTTATCCATGCAATCATCAACCTGCTCTTTAGAAGAAAGCTTACCGGTAGTAACCGATTTAATAACCTCTTCAACTAGCCCCCTGTAAGCAGGCATCTGCGCCGCCTTCAATAACAGTGAAGGGTTAGTAGTAGCATCTTCTGGTTCATACTGTGCAATGGCATCAAAATCGCCTGTATCTGCAACCACAGTAGTCATTTCTTTAAGCTGGTCTAGCTTGCTTTTATTTGTCATAAATTAGTTAATCCTGTTGTTTTTGCTAAAGCGTCAAGCAATACATCAATGGTTGCATTCGGTTTATGGGCATTTTCGCTAATATGTCGTCTAAATTGCCTTGCCCCGGGCATGCCGTGAAAAAGTCCTAAAATATGCCGAGTCATAGATTGAAGCCGGATATCTTGAGAGAGCTCATTATCCACATATTGGATAAACTCTTCAGCAATTTTTTTGCGTGTTGGTATAGATTTTTCACTACCATAAATTTGTTGGTCAACCCCAGCTAGTAGATAGGGGTTAGTATAGGCCTCTCTACCGATCATCACCCCATCAATATGGTTTAAATGTTCTTGCGATTCAGCCAAATTAGTAATGCCACCGTTGATAATAATTTCCAGGTGAGGAAAATCCTGCTTAAGCTGATACACACGCTGGTAATTAAGCTCCGGAATTTCGCGATTTTGCTTGGGGCTAAGCCCCTTAAGCCACGCCTTACGCGCATGGACAATAAACGTGTCGCAGCCAGCCGCTGCCACAGTACCGACAAAATCTGATAAAAAGTCATAGGAATCAAAATCGTCAACGCCAATACGGTGTTTAATTGTTATCGGTAAATCAATTGCATCCGCCATAGCCTTAATACAGTCGGCAGTAGTCTGGGTGTGCTTCATTAAAATAGCGCCAAACATACCGTTTTGTACGCGGTCACTGGGGCAGCCGCAGTTAAGGTTAATCTCGTTATAGTTATAGCCACTGGCAATTTTACAAGCCTTCGCCAAATCTACAGTGTTACTACCGCCCAATTGCAGGGCCACCGGCTGTTCCGCCTTATGCATTTGCAGATGACGATGGCTATCGCCATGGATAATAGCACCGGTGGTAATCATTTCGGTATAAAGCACCGCATGCGCACTGATAAGGCGCAAGAAATAGCGACAGTGGCGATCAGTCCAGTCCATCATGGGGGCAACGCAGAATTTTCTATTCATCTTTTTGGATAGGTCTTGTAAAAATCATGGAGAGTATTTTACACGAATAAATATCCTGTGTTTTGCCTATGATACTAGAAAAAGTATTAAGTCATAGAACAAAAAAACCCCTAGATTAGGGGGTTTTAAATCTAACTACAATTAATTTCAGCTTTAAAAACTCGGGACCAAAGAATTAAGATAAGCTTCTACTTCAGCTGCATCAGTTCTTAGAGAGCCACTAGCCAAGGCTCCTTGAATTAGGGCTTCTCCTTTCAAGCCAAAGGCGAAGCGAAGGATAATTAATCCATCTTTAAGCGCATCAAAACTACCATTACCATCAATATCAAGCACTTTAAGTGGAATAGTACCTGCCTCATATTCCTCTAGTGCGGTATATCCATCATTATCCGTATCGAATTGTTCCAGTGGGTCAAAGGGTCGACCATCAAAATGATCTGCCTGACCATCATTGTCATTATCGGTATCCTCAGCATTTGGAATTCCATCATTGTCGATATCTATATTTGCAACAAATGGGTCAAGTCCATTTTGTAATTCTACAAGGTCTTCAATACAGTCATTATCACTTGCAGCATCACTGGAGTCATAAGGATCTAACAGGTAGAGATTCTCCCAAGAATCTGGTAATCCATCCGAGTCAGAATCTAAGGTATATTTCCAATTGTCAGGCAGATCATCAATACAGTTAGGATAGCTATCATTATCAGAATCAACATCTTCACAAATGACAATCTCGGAATAACCAGAAATTAAGTTTATATCAAGAATATTAGACACGGAACTTGTCAGATAAAGCTTATCAATAGTTAAGGAATTTTGAATCAAAAAGTCTTCTGGTATGCTGGTCATAAATATTTCATCTAGCTGGTCGCAATTTGAAAATATTGATGAGTTAAGTGCTGAAGAATCAACAACGAGTTTTTTAAGGCCGCTACAATTACCAAGCATATTAGAAGTAAATTGCTTATTTCCTGAGCCAATTGACATTGTTACAAGTGCATCAGCCCCGGAGAAAGCGCTACTGCCAATAGAGGTAACAGAATCGGGTATTTCAATGGATTCAAGTTCATATGCGCCGCTGAATGCTTGACTACCAATGCTTTCTATAGAATTTCCTATAGATAAACTAGTTAGTTTGGGTAAATATTCAAATGCCTCATTACCAACTGTTTTTACATTATCACCCAAGTTAAGCGTGGTTAACTTGGAGCAGTTTCTAAGAAAAGAGGAAGGAATATTTTCAGCATCAATACTCGCCGACTGAAGTGTATTGCAAACACCACTAAAGACATTGCTGCCAAAAGTTTCAACACCAGATCCAATAACTAGCGAGGTAAGTGGTGTATTACGGAAAGCCTCGTTATTAACTGAAATTACAGAATTTGGGATCATTAGGCTTGTTAATCCAGAGCCATCAAACGCTTGATATCCAATGCTAGTGACAGTATCTGGAATATTAATTGTGGTTAATGAGGATGTGCCATAAAAAGCATAGCTTGGTATTTCTGTGATTGACGCTGGAATAGTGATCGAGGTTAATGAGCTCGCTCCAAAGAAAGCGCTACTTCCGATGAATGATACTGAATCGGGTATTACAGCGGATGTTAATGAACTCGCTCCATGGAAAGTATTTGAAGGTATTTCTGTAATATTCTCCCTAAAGCTGAATTGATGCGTAATCCCGATCCCACATCTAATACGAATTTATTTATAAAAATTTAAATTATCCAATAATGATATTGTAATACCGAATGATAACGATTATCATTCGCATAATATTTTTTATGGCCACAAAGCTCAATCTCACAATTTTAATAAAATTTAATCGATATCAATGGTGCCAAAATGAAACTTTTTACAGGAATATATAAAGAATTTATAGCCATTCTACTTATGACATTTGTTGTAGTATCTGTGGCAAAAGCCTCATCTCTTTCCGACTGGGATATAGATGATAACGGCGAAGTAGATGCATTGACTGATGCATTACTGGTTCTAAGATATGCTTTTGGGTTAAGAGGGGGTGATTTAACAAATCAAGTTGTAGCGCTTAACTCTCCACTTAATAGTTCTGAAGTTGAAGGTTCGCTAGATTCGGTTTTGGTAATCGCTGATATTGATGCTAATGGTGAAGTAGATGCACTGACTGATGGTCTTATCCTTTTGCGTTATGCGTTTGGCTTGAGAGGCTCAGGTCTTGTGAATGGTGTGGTGGCTACTGACGCAGAAAGAACATCTTCATCAGATATAGAGGGTTATATAGAGCGTTATATGCCCAATGCTGTTTCTACAACTTATAACTTCACAAATTCAACTTACGTAGCTAATTCAGATTCTGTTAGCTATACAGGTCAGGTTGCACGTCAACTATTGATCACAGGTATGGTTGATTATATGGAAGCTATGACTGAGTCAGGTGCAGATGAAGCAACCTTTGCGGCTGATTTAGACTTTTACATGAACGGTGACGGTGCAAATGAAGCATTAACAGGCTTTAGACTTAAGAATGGTGCAGCAGATGGCAGTGATATTCTTAATGCGGTTACCTATGGTGATATCTCATCAGGTAAAAACCTTGATGGCAAGATTGCTGGTGGTAACGGTGAAGGCAGTGGTGAAACATCCAAGCTAATTGGTGATGAGTTCTTTGGTTGGGAAGGCTTATCTACAGATGCTCTGCCGATTAATCTTGTTGATTCATGGACGGCTGCATTAGCGGCTCAGGCATCAGATGGTCTTTCATTGACGATTCCTACAGTCAATGGTGAAGTAACGGTTGATAGCGTTCAGTATGACGCTGATGGTCGTAACTACCGTCAATTGCTACAGAAGTTCTTGATGGGTGCGGTATCGTTCTCTCAGGGCACCAATGATTACTTCCAGTCTGATTGGGCTGTTCAAGTAACAACTCAAGAAGGTCCGGGTAAAAATTACACTGAGGCGGAGCATAACTATGATGAAGCCTTTGGTTACTATGGTGCTGCGCGCGATAACAATGACTACAGTGATTTAGAAGCGAGAGCTAAGAGTGGTCGTGATGAGTGGAAGAATGGTTATCATGATACCAATGGTGATGGTTTCATTGATCCACGCAGTGAGTTTAACTTTGGTCATTCTCAGAACTGTGCGAAGCGTGATGTAGCGTCAGCTGGCAACACCAATCCTACAGATCTATCTGGCGATGCAATGAACGCCTTCCTGGCGGGTCGACACATTATCGCTAATGCGTCTGCAGCAGGTTCGATTACTGATGCTGAGTTAGCAGAGCTACAGGGCCACATTAAGACAGCTGCGCTTACATGGGAAAAATGTATTGCTGCTACGTCGGTTCACTACATTAACAACTTGATCGGCGACATCGCTGGGTTCTCAAATGGTAGCTATGCTGATGTTAGCAACTTTACTAACCTTGGTAAGCACTGGTCTGAGTTGAAAGGTTTTGCGATGAGCTTACAGTTTAGCCCGTTCTCACCGTTCCGTGATGCGCAAGTAACAGAGGTTGATCTTAATGATTTGAAAGCAGTACTATCAGCAATTGGCAATGCGCCTGTGTTAGCAACTGATACGCAAGAAGCTATTGATGCGTATATACAAAGCCTGGCATCTTCACGCGATACATTGCAGTTGGCTTATAGCTTTGACGCTGAAAATGTTGCAGGTTGGTAAAATTTGCATATGTTTTTGTTTGAAAGCAAAGTAGAAAAAAATAGGGCTCAACTTCTGTTGGCCCTTACCACTTTAATAGAGATAAAAAAAGTATGATTGGTACTAAACGTTTTTTTTGGATTTTGTTGATGGTTAGTTTGGCGGGTTGTGTGGATAAGTCCAGAGACTTAATACCTTCTCTGTTGGCCAATGATGACAATTCTTCAAATAGTGAAGAAACTAATGATGGTGTCAATGATGACAGCACTTCTACTCTGAAGATGATGTTGTAATTGATCGCAATGCAATAATGACAAATTTGGTCGACAATGTCTTTATACCAAACTATAAATCTACAGCTGAGTCATCTGCCAGTTTTGCGAGCAATGCAGGTGCACTTGCTGATTACTGTGGGGCTATTGACACCGCGGAGGAAGCTGGTAAGAAAGCTGTGGCTCAAACAGCGTGGCATGACTTAATGGATAGGGTACAGCAAACCGAGATTCATATTGTCGGTCCTGCCCTGAGAAATGATGGCGCTCTTCAAAGTAGAATTCATCCCTATACCACTGGTAATCTAGCTAAATGTGCGGTTGATCAGTCGGTGATTCAGCTCAATGAAAGCACAGATTTTTCAGTAGCTGCTCGTGCGCTTAATCAGCGAGGCATGAGAGCAATGGAGTATCTGTTGTTCAATGATAATATGAACCATTCCTGCTCAAGCCAGGTGGCAACAACAAATGGTTGGAATGACTTAACCCTGCCCGAGAGAGCATTACAACGCTGTAACCTCGCTTTGGAGTTAGCGGGTGATGTCGCCTATGCCTCAGGTTTAATTCATGATGAGTGGATAGCTGACAACGCTCTATACCGCACAGAGTTTCTAAGCGAATCTAATCGATCTGATAATTTTCAGCAGATTACTGACGCGCTGTTTTACATTGAAAGCTATACAAAATCAGGTAAGTTGGCGATTCCACTGGGCTTAGATCCAAAATGCTCTGGCATGACATGCCCAGATTTGGTGGAGTCACCCTATAGTGAGTCTTCATTACGCAATGTTAAGGTTAACACTCAGGAGTTTTTGCGCATTTTTAATGGAGATTCTGGTGTAGGTTTTGATGATTTAATCGCCGATGCTGGCTTTGCTGGCATTGCAAATCGATTTAAAACTCAGTCAGCAGACGTCATAAATAAAATTGAGGAAATTCAAACGTCATTAAGTGATCAATTAGCAACAATTTCGACCTCAAACGAAGAGACAGAGTGCGTTAATTCACACGCTAACCCTGATGACGATTCTGCTCTTAGTGTTTGTAGTTTAGCGGGGTTACTCAAAAGAATTACTGATGATCTTAAAATTGAATTTGTGACTGTGGTAAATGTACCGGTCCCAGGAAGAGTGCAGTCTGATAATGACTAAATATATAAAAGCGTTTTTATTTTCTTCAAGTCTTTTAGCTGTTGCAGGTTTAAGTGCTGACGAGGCTAATACAGTAGAAATCGAAGAGTTATTAATTCTAGGGAACAAAGCTGAGCAGCAAAAATTGGCGGGTTCCGGTATTCTTATTGATGCTGAATCCATCGAAAAGCAAGCCTATACAGACCTTAATCAGATAATAAGCATGTCTCCTGGTGTTTATGTTCGTGAAGAGGACGGTTACGGATTGCGTCCCAATATTGGTATTCGCGGTGCAACATCTGAGCGTAGCCAAAAAATAACGCTAATGGAAGACGGGGTATTAATTGCCCCTGCACCCTATGCCGCCCCAGCAGCATATTATATTACCAATGCTTCAAGGGTGAACACTTTGGAAGTACTTAAAGGTCCAGCCTCCATTGCCTATGGCCCCCATACCGTGGGCGGGGCAGTGAATATGGTGACGCGACCGGCTCAATGGTCAAATTCAGCTAACTTCAGCTTTACTGCGGGCACTGATCAGTTTCAGAAAATGTCTGCAAATGCTGAAGTGGTTGCAGGTGATACCAGTTGGCAATTTGATGCATTGCGTTACTCCAGTGATGGTTTTAAGCATTTAGCGAATGGCGATGACACGGGGTTTGTGCGTAATGATTTTAATATTAAGGCTCACTGGAAACCGCAGACAGAGTTAAAACAATCGCTAATATTGAAATTGGGGTATGCCGATGAAGACTCTAATGAAACTTATCTAGGTTTGACCGATTTGGATCTTGATAATGATCCAACGCAGCGCTATCCAGCCTCGCAGCTGGACCATTTTGTCTCTGAACACAGTCAAATTCATCTGAGTCATTCCATTGAATTTGCTGATGATTTACAAGTGAACAGCAAGCTGTATGTCAACCGTTTTGATCGCTCATGGAACAAATTTGATGGATTTATTAGTGGCATCAATGCAAAGCTTGTTTTGCAATCACCCAGTGAAAATTTAAATGCGTACCGCGTGATCACAGGTGCTCAGGATAGTGCTGAAAATGATCTTACTCTAGATGTGACTGACAATGCCCGAGAATATGGTTCTGAAGGTTTTCAACTCGATCTTGCTAAGCAGTTTGAACTAGGTGCTTCTGAACATAATCTGGGCATAGGTGTTCGCTATCACCATGATTATGTCGATAGAAATCATCAGCAAAAGAGCTATTTAATGGTCTCTGGAGATCTTGTTTCGGATGAAATAGAGCGAGCTGCAAAGGTTATCAACCGTGCCCAATCTGATGCCATAGCTGTATATATAAATGACAAAATTTCCTATGCTGACTGGACATTCAATGTGGGTGTCCGATACGAGGATATAGCAGGTAAATTACACAATAAACAATCGGGTTCAAAATACCAAAATAGTCAATACATACTAGCTCCTGGTGTTGGCGCACATTTGCAGCTAACTGATAATATTGGTTTATTAGCTGGCGTTTATGTTGGTTTCTCTCCCGCAGGTCCAGGCAAGTCTGGGGCCGACCCTGAAGAAAGTGTCAATTACGAATATGGTGTCCGCTATCAAGATGGCGACTTTTCAGCAGAAGCTATTGGTTTCTTAAGCGATTACAAAAATTTAATTGGTCGATGTCGTGCTTCAGATGCTAACTGTAATGTTGGTGAAGAATTTAATGGTGGTCAGATTGAGATTGTTGGTATTGAGCTGAATTCTCAAATGCAACACCCAATAACTGACACAATCGATTTTAATTCACAGGTAAGTTTTACCTATACTGAAACAGCTTTTCAAAATTCATTCTTGTCGGGTTTTTCTCAATGGAAGCTTGTTCAAAAGGGTGATGAGTTACCCTATGTGCCAAAGTATGTAGGCCGTTGGCAGATGGGTGTTGGTAATGGTACCTGGTCAGTTGATGCAGCAGTAAAATACCAGCATGAGATGCGTGAATTGCCAGGTATAGGTGAGATGGTTCCCGGTCAACAAACTGAAAGCCTCGCGACACTAGATCTTTCGTTTTTATGGGTGGCCAGTGATAAAATTGATTATAAATTAATGATTAGAAATGCCACTAACGAGTCAGCCATTGTTTCCCATAGACCTTTTGGTGCCAGACCTAATCTTCCAAGAATGGTTCTGGGTCAAATTAGGTACAGCTTATAGTGCAAGCCGAATTCTTTGAATTAATTACTACACCCGCCGGTTTCTTTTTAGACGCCGGCAAGAGGGTGTACTGGCTTTATCTGTTAAGTGCCTTAGCGATTGCTTCGATAGTGGTTACTGTTCAAACAGGTAAATTTGATTTAAAAAAACAGCTTACTAGTTTCTTTAACCCCAAGTATTGGTTTGCTAAATCTAGTCTTTATGATGTTTATTTGATGCTGTTTAATAATGCACTGCGTGTTTTATTGCTCATTCCTTTGTTTGGTAGTCATCTCGCGTTGACCATATATGTTGGTTCATTTTTGCAAGATACCCTGGGTGATGCTCCGGTCATAGCACTAAGTTGGTTCGTAATTGCGTCAATTTTTACAATCACTTTCTTTTTAGTCGAAGATTTAAGTCGCTTTTGTTTGCATTATTGTATGCATAAATACAAATTTTTATGGCGTTTTCATAAAACTCATCATAGTGCTACTGTATTGACACCACTAACCCTATTTAGAGTCCACCCTATTGAGCATATTTTATATTTTGTCAGAGGTATGCTAGTTTTTGGTATTATTAGTGGCGTGTTTATTTGGCTTTTTTCTGGCAAACTCACAGCTTTTCAGTTGTTAGGCGTGGATATGTTTGGGTTCTTATTTAATTTCTTTGCTGCTAATCTTCGCCATTCTCATATCTGGCTTTCGTTTGGTCGTCTCGAAAAATTCTTAGTGAGTCCTGCTCAACATCAGCTTCATCACAGTGCCAACCACAAATTTGCTAACTTAGGCAGTACGCTTTCTATATGGGATGGGATTTTAGGAACCCGCCTATTTGCAAGGCAAAAACAAAAGCTAAGTTTCGGGCTCAACGCTAAATCCTTAGTATAGTGCTATGAACATAATAAAAAGTTTCAATTGGTTGAAAGTTCGCCAATGTTAAACTAGCTTCTCTAGATTACATTTATTCAAAACAACTAAGGGTTCCTCGCCCTGTGAGTCGGTTTAGCCCACCGATAGTTGAAACGGGCTACTTTGATCCCCTTACGTAGTGCACCCCAATTTGCACCCATATTAATGTAAGTAATTGATTTTATTGATAATATTTCAAATACATTATCGGGGCTATGCAGAATTTTCTATTCATTGTTAATGACTAAGTTTTATTGCAAATGATGGGTGTATTTTACATGAATAATGGCTGTGTGTTTTTACTTTTGGCAATTCAATATATACGCTAAAAAAACCCCTGAAGAAGGAGACCTAGGGTTCACTATAAATTGCATATTTATCAAATAGCGTAACAATAATTTTTTAGTAATGACGAGGGTTAAAATAAAAGCTTAGGCGTTAAGCTTTAAGTGCTGATCCAATTGTTAGTAAAAACCGTTACAATTGGCCTATGACCTTTGATTCTGAATCTTTTTTAAAAGCGCTTACCCAGCGTCCGGGCATTTATCAAATGCTGGATGGCGAGGGTGCGGTGCTGTATGTGGGTAAAGCAAAAAAGCTTAGGAATCGGGTAAGTAGTTATTTTCGCAAGTCGGGTTTGACGCTTAAAACCCAAGCTTTGGTCAAGCGCATTGTTGATATTGAGGTGACGGTTACTGAAACGGAAATTGAGGCGCTGATTCTTGAGCACAATCTGATTAAGCAGTGTCGCCCGCCATTTAATATTCTTATGCGGGATGATAAAAGTTACCCCTACATTTTTTTATCTGATCGCGACTCATGGCCGCGGTTGGCTTTTCATCGCGGGCCTAAGAAAGCTAAGGGCAGTTACTTTGGGCCATTCCCAAGTGTGCAGGCGGTGCGCGATAGCATGGGTTTCTTGCAGAAAGTATTTAAGGTTCGCCAATGTGAAGATGTGTTTTTTAAAAATCGCTCACGTCCCTGTTTGCAGTATCAAATAAAGCGCTGTACGGCGCCCTGTGTTGATTTAGTGGCTAAGCAGGATTATGACGCCGATGTGGAGAAAACACGACTTTATTTGGACGGCAAGGCGGATAAGATTTTAAAGCACCTTGAGGCCGATATGGAGCAGGCTTCGGCGGAACTTGATTTTGAAAAGGCAGCTGAACATAGAGACCAAATTTCTTCACTACGCCAAATCCAATCCCAGCAAGTGATTGAAAAGGGCAGAGGTGTTATTGATGTGGTGGCGGCTGCCGTTGCAGATGGCATGGTGTGCGTGCACATACTTTATATAAGGCAGGGCAGAATTTTAGGAAGTCGCAGTTATTACCCAAAATCTCGTCTTATCAACAGCCCAGAAGAATTACTAGCCGACTTTTTACCTTTACTTTATTTGGAGGGTGGTTCGCGCCCTGATTTACCTAAAGAACTGGTGGTAAGCCATAAAATTAATGATGTGGTGTTAATTGCGGATGCTATTGGTCAACAGGTTGGTCGATCTATCGATATTCGTCATTCGGTGCGTGGCGTTCGCGCAAAATGGTTAGAGTTGGCTTTGCGAACAGCACAGCAGAATTTGTCGAGCAAGTTGGCTTCTAAGCAAACTCAGCTGCAGCGTTTTGAATCTTTACGTGAAACTCTTGGTTTAGACGCCATGCCGCAGCGCCTTGAATGTTTTGATATTAGCCACAGTAGCGGTGAGGCCACCGTTGCAAGCTGTGTGGTGTTTGATACCAATGGCCCGCTCAAAAGCGATTACCGTAAATTTAATATTGAGGGCATCACTCAGGGCGATGATTATGCGGCTATGGCGCAGGCAGTGCGCCGCCGATTTACCCGCTTACTCAAGGGCGAGGCTAAGTTGCCAGATATCCTAGTGATTGATGGCGGTAAGGGGCAGTTGAGTTCGGTAAAAGAAATTTTAAATGAACTGGGCGTTGTGGGTGTTATGTTGCTAGGTATCGCCAAGGGCACTACGCGCAAGCCTGGCCTAGAGACACTTATACTGGCAGATCAAAATAATCGGGTGATAGCTAAGCCGAAAACACCTGCGTTGCATTTATTGCAGCAAATTCGTGACGAAGCTCATAGGTTTGCTATTACTGGGCATAAGCAGCGTCGTGATAAAAAGCGCCGCACCTCACCCTTAGAGGGTATTACTGGGGTAGGCCCAAAGCGTCGTAGAGATTTACTTAAACACTTTGGAGGTCTGGTTGAGGTGAAAAAAGCCAGTATCGCGGATATAGCTAAAGTGCCGAATATAAGTAAAAAAGTTGCAGAAGCTATTTATAGTGCACTTTACAATGAGTAAGTTAAACTATAGTTTAATTCGGCCTAAATACATCCAAAATCAGAGAAGCTAATTATAATGTGGAACCTGCCCAATAAATTAACCCTACTTAGAATTGGAATGATTCCCGTTTTTGTAATTCTTTACTATTTACCCTGGGGTTGGAGCCATATTGCATCGGCTGCTATATTTGGTTTAGCGGCACTTACCGATTGGGTCGACGGCTACCTAGCGAGAAGGATGGGCTTAGAAACACCCTTTGGGGCCTTTCTAGACCCCGTGGCGGATAAACTCATTGTGGTAGTCGCATTAATAATGCTACTTGAGGTTCATTCAACCATTTGGTTTGCAATTCCAACCCTTGTTATTATCGGTCGAGAAATTGTTATTTCAGCCTTGCGAGAGTGGATGGCTGCGCAAGGGCTTCGTGATGAAGTTGCTGTCTCAATGATAGGTAAAGTTAAAACCTGGGTGCAAATGGCGGCTATTGTGTTTTTATTATTGGCTACGCCCACAGTAAGTCTTTTTGCAGTAATTGGTTATTTGGGAATTTATGCCTCAGCTGGCTTAGCCCTATGGTCGATGATAGTTTATCTTAAACAGGCATGGCCGCAGATGCAGGGTGGCCAAAGCACAGATTCTGATTAGGTTTATCAGGGGTTAACTCCCCAGTTATAGTGCAATTAAACCCAAAACATTGGGTATAGTTTTAAACTTAAGAAAAAAGAGTGCTTGAAACAGTTGATTTATTGTTGGCATTCCCTAGAATAGCGTCCTCGCATATGACTGCGCCAATCTAGTCATTGCAAGTTTTTAAAGTCCACTTTAAAGTGGCGCAGTAGCAAAGTGGTAATGCAGTGGACTGCAACTCCGCGATCGTCGGTTCGATTCCGACCTGCGCCTCCAGCCCGGGTGGCGAAATTGGTAGACGCAAGGGACTTAAAATCCCTCGGTGGCAACACCGTGCCGGTTCAAGTCCGGCCCCGGGCACCATATTTCTCTATAACCGCATGATTTACTTGTGTTTCTTGTAATTACACAGGTAGGGTAGACAATGCGGTATACACAAAAGCATCCTCAATACACATATACCAAGCGTGATGTGTACTATTTTCTATGGTATTACCTTTAGATATCAGGCAACACAATATTTGGCCTCGGATAACTCAAAGTTTAAAAACAAATCCACACAAGAAACTGCCAGTACTGACAAGGTTGTTGTTAGGCAGGCTTGATGACTATTAGTTGGGTTTAAGGCTCAAACAAATAGATATTACCGTTGTACATTTATTGTTAGAGTTTTTGATGTGAATATTGGAAAAATAAAACTTATAAGATCGATTCCGACCTAGTCTAGCGCTTTTTAGAAGGCGATTTGAGAGCGTGATAACTATTCTTCTTGTCGTTACCAACTAGTCCGTTACAGATTCAGAGGTGAATGAAAGGGATTGTTAGAAATAAAATATTTTTGGTAAGGCCACTTTACCTTTAATGTTTTTATTGATATATTTAGCTAAAGATGCACATCTATTTGTCTAGCTTTAGTTGGTTAGTTGTTTTTATTTAGATGTTGTAAAAACAACAAAGAGGGTAAAAATATGTCTTTAATTATGCTATGTAAGTCTTCATTTCAATTGGTTTCGAAGTTTAGGTTTCCTTCGATTTATTTTTTGTATTTATTTTTATTGGCTCCAATGAGTTCATTGGCGATATCAGATAATGCTGATTTTAGTGGTAACTATGGTGGTGCAGTGGTTAGTGAGAATGTTTATACATTCCCTTCAACTGCGGAAAGTTGGGCTGGGTTTTCGAATCAGAATTCTGATTTATATCCATTACAATTTTCAGAGGAGGGCAGTATAACATTTAATGGTTCTGTGCCTTCGGGGGGTGACGTAACAGTTCGCTTCAAATTAGAACGTCTGCCACATCCAAATACTGAGCCTTCATACAGTTCCGAGTCGGTTGCAGTTAGTGGTTCAGAGGTAGCTCCTTACACAGTTGTTATTCCGTCGCAAGGTGATAATAATTTTAGCTCACTAATTTTTTATGTAGAGACTCAGGACGAAGCTGTAGCTATTACGGATGTTGTTGTAAACGGTGAGACAGTTACAGTTGATGAGCCAGTTGGGCCTACTGTGCTTGCTGTAGGTGATGTGATTGATTTTGAGTCAGATGTAATTGTTGCATCATTTGGCGGAACTAACGGTACATTAGAAGTTGATGGTGATGGCAATACGGTTCTAACCACGGTTAAAGGTAATGGTGCACAAACATATGCGGGTAACACGGTAGGTAAAGGTGACTTTGTTTTTCCATTGACCGCGACTGATTCGGTTATGTCGGCCAATGTTTATTCAACGGTCGCAGTGCCTGTTCGCATGAAGTTTGAAAATTCAGCCAATGGTAATCAGAATGCTTCTATCATTATTGATCATAGTGGTTCAGGTTGGGAGACATTGACGTTTGACTTCGCAGGAACTAATGCGATTGATGCAAACTTTGATACGCTTGTTTTGGCTCCTAACTACGGTAACTCTGGCGCTGGTAATACTTATCAATTTGACGATATCGTATTTGTAGACGGTAGCTCTTCAGATCCAGTTGATCCAGTTGATCCAGTTGATGAGCCAGTTGGCCCTACTGTGCTTTCGGTAGGAGATGTGATTGACTTTGAAACAGATGTTATTGTTGAATCATTCGGTGGCGCTAATGCTACATTTGATGTTGATGGCAACGGTAATGTATTTTTAAGCGTTGTTAAAAGTGCTGGTGCACAAACATATGCAGGTAGCACCATAGGTAAAGGTGACTTTGTTTTTCCATTGACCGCGACTGATTCGGTTATGTCGGCCAATGTTTATTCAACGGTTGCAGTTCCAGTTCGCATGAAGGTTGAAAATTCAGCTGATGGCAATCAGAATGCTTCTATCACTGTTGAACACAGTGGTTCAGGTTGGGAGACATTGACGTTTGATTTCGCAGGAACTAATGCGATTGATGCAAATTTTGATACGCTTGCGTTGTTCCCTAATTATGGCAATTCTGGGGTTGGTAATACCTATCAAGTTGATGATATAAAATTTGAAGGTGGAGCTTCTTCAGATCCAGTTGCCCCAGTTGACACCTCATTGCTAGATTTTTCTGGGACATTTGGTGGTGCAACTTATGATGTGGAAACTTCAACGTTTACTTTCCCGTCAGGTGCAGAGAGTTGGGCTGGATTTTCAAATCTGAACAAAGATGGTTTGTATCCGATTAGCTTTTCTGAAGCTGGCAGTATTACTTTTACGGGTTCTGTGCCCTCAGGTGAAGATGTAAATGTTCGCTTTAAATTAGAATACAAGCCTAATCCAGAAACTGAGCCCTCTTATTCTACAGGGACATTTACAGTAAGTGGTGCAGAAGCGGCCTCTTACACAGTAGAGATTCCATCACAGGGCAATAATACGTTTAGCTCAATAATTTTGTATGTGAATGAGCGTGATATTCCTGTAGTACTAACTAATATTGATGTGAACTCAGATGCTGTAGCTGTTGACCCTTGTTTCTTTGGTTCAGATGTTATTACTGTAGAAGCTGAAAGTTACTCCGGTTTTGTAGGTGATATTGATTCGCAGTCAACTACTGATACTTGTGGTTCTGAAAATATGGCTTGGATTGATGCTGGTGATTCAATGACCTATCCAGTGAATATTCCATCAGCAGGTAATTATGCCATTGGCTATCGAGTTGCTAGTGAGCACGGTAGTTCCCCTGGCTTTGAATTGTATGTTGATGATGTCATTGTTGATGCTCAGGGAGTTGATGCAACCGGAGGTTGGCAATCATGGATAACCATTCAAGGTCGCGTTATTGCTTTAGATGCGGGTGACCATAGCATTAAATGGAATGCTGCTTCGAATGGTATAAATATAAACTGGTTTACTCTTACACCAACCGATGCTGATGCTGATGATGCGCCCGTCGTATCCGATCCAGAGCCTGCAGTTTCCTTTACTGTAACGACTTCAGGAAGTGTAGTGAAAATGCATTCAAGTGCATTTGGTTGGAATCCAGCTAATGCGTTGATTGCTACAGACAATGGTGATGGTACATGGACGGCAACAATTGATCCGGGTCCATTGGTAGATATTAAGTACAAATGGATAGTTGATGATGTGCAAGAAGATCTGTCTACCACTTACCGCGCTGGCAACTGCACAAATGACAGTATTTCTGCTGTTGATGACACATGGTTTAACAGACTTTGGACTTATGGTTCTGGTGATGTGACTGGTGATGTTCCAAGTGCTTGTAGCGGTGATGCCTCAGTTGATCCAGTTGATCCTGTTGTGCTTTCAGTAGGAGATGTGATTGATTTTGAAACAGATATTACTATTGTTTCATTCGGCGGTGCTAGCGGATCATTAGATGTTGATGATAATGGAAATACAGTTCTAGCCACAGTTAAGAGTTCTAGCTCAGAAACATGGGCTGGTAACACCTTAGGTAAAGGTGACTTAATCTTCCCATTGACCGTGACTGATTCGGTTATGTCGGTCAATGTATATTCAACGGTTGCAGTTCCAGTTCGCATGAAGTTTGAAAATTCAGCTGATGGCAATCAGAATGCTTCTATCACTGTTGATCATAGTGGTTCAGGTTGGGAGACATTGACGTTTGACTTCGCAGGAACTAATGCGATTGATGCAAACTTTGACACGCTTGCCTTGTATCCTAACTATGGTAATTCTGGTGCTGGCAATACTTATCAATTTGACGATATCGTATTTGTAGGCGGTAGCTCTTCAGATCCAGTTGATGAGCCAGTTGGCCCTACTGTGCTTTCGGTAGGAGATGTGATTGACTTTGAAACGGATATTACTATTGTTTCATTCGACGGTGCTAACGGTTCATTAGAGGTTGACGCTAATAGTAATACAGTTCTTAGTATTGTTAAGGCTGCTGGCGCAAAAACATGGGCTGGTAACTCCGTAGGTAAAGGTGACTTTGTCTATCCTTTGACCGCGACTGATTCGGTTATGTCGGCCAATGTTTATTCAACGGTTGCAGTTCCAGTTCGCATGAAGGTTGAAAATTCAGCTGATGGCAATCAGAATGCTTCTATCACTGTTGAACACAGTGGTTCAGGTTGGGAGACATTGACGTTTGATTTCGCAGGTACCAATGCGATTGATGCAAACTTTGATACGCTTGTTTTGTTCCCTAACTATGGTAATTCTGGTGCTGGTAATACTTATCAATTTGACGATATTACCTTTGCTCTAGCTGATGATTCTGGCTCATCCGATTTAGACAACGATGGTGTTAATGATGATCAAGATGCATTCCCGAATGATGCTTCTGAAACTGCCGATTCTGATAATGATGGTGTAGGTGACAATGCTGATGCATTTCCGAATGATGCTTCTGAAACTGCCGATTCTGATAATGATGGTGTAGGTGATAATGCTGATTATGCTCCAAATGATCCATCAGTTACTGAAGCTCCTGCACAGCCAGATCAGTTAGTTTCTGTTAAGGGTGATCCGTCAGCGTCAATAGGTCGTTCTGTAGACGTTGTGATTGAGTACAATGTTTCAGATAACAACGCTACTCTAAGTGGCCTTGGTGTACGTGTTCACTATGATAGTTCTTCACTAACGTTCACTGGATTTGCAGATGTTCTAGCTGCGGATAACATCTCATCAGATGGTCCATTTAACGATGATGAAGATCTAGATGGTAACCCAGCAACTGACAAGTATGTTTCAGGCGCATGGGCATCACTGTTTGCTAATTGGCCTGGAGAGCTTCCAGCAGAGCTTCTAACGCTATCGTTCAATGTTGCTGATCCAGTCACTGGTGATACAACACCAATTGGCTTCTCATCTGTGAGTAATGCGGCTGGTTATGATTTTGCTCCAACTGCATACGATATGCCGTTCTCAAGCGGAAGCTGGGACTTTGATGAAGACGGTAAAGCTGATGCTCTAACAGATGGTTTGATGCTGCTACGTTATACATTTAACCTAAGAGATGCTGCATTGACTTCAGGTGCAATTTCATCTGATTCGACATTAACTGCTGCTGAAGTTGAAGCCAATGTTGCAGAAGCTGCTTCATCGTTTGCTGATATTGATGGTAGTGGCGAAGTTGATGCATTGACTGATGGCTTGTTACTGCTACGTTATCTGTTTCACTTAAGAGATGACGCGTTAGTAGCTGGTGCAATTGCAAGCGGTGCTGAGCGATCAACATCTGCTGATGTAGAGGCTTATATCATTAGTCTTATGCCTTAATGAAATATTTTTACAAAAATTAGATGGTAATTTGATAGATCTCTATCAGGCGCTGCTTTCATTGGGCGCCTTTTTTTTGATACGCTTTATTGGTTAGGCCACTTGACCTTTATTGTTGCGTACTGTTATTCTCGGTTTTATATAGAGTCGTTTAGAACGGATAGTGTTGTCTGGTCAATTTTACAAAAAAACATGGTACTTGAATGGGCTTTATTGTCTTGGGAAAAAAGTAATGAAGATTTTGGAAAAAATATTATGAGAAAATTAGTTAAAACAACCTCCAAATACTATTTCTTGGCTTTTGTCATTTATTTGACTGGATGCGGAGAGGACGTTGGAACAAATACGGATATAAATAAAGTCGATCCAAGTCTTCCTGTTAGTGACTGGAGATTGGTATGGAGTGATGAGTTTGACGGTGAGAGTATAGATCAAGATGTTTGGACTCATGAAGTATATTGTGGTGGAGGTAACCAAGAACGTCAATGTTACACAGAAGATCCTGAAAACTCTTATGTTAGTGACGGTATATTGAAGATAGTTGCTTTACCAGCAGAAGAGGGAGCCAACCAACCTTTTACCTCTGCGCGAATGAATTCCAGATATAAAGCTGATTTCAAATACGGTAGATTCGAGCTTAGAGCAAAGTTACCCACAGGGCAGGGTAGTTGGCCAGCATTTTGGATGAAATCGACAAATGAAGTTTATGGAACTTGGCCGAAATCAGGTGAAATTGATATTATGGAGTCTATCAATTTGAAAACAGTTGATTCAGAAGGTGTTGAAGAAAATTCTGTATCAGGTGCCCTTCATTATGGAAAATTTTGGCCAAAAAATTCTTCCTCAAGTTTGACTTATAATCTTCCAAATAACGTGAATCCAGCTGATGTTTTCCATACTTACGCTGTTGAGTGGCAAGAGGGTGTAATACGTTGGTATGTGGATAATGTACTTTATCAAACCCAACGCAAATCAGAGATTCGTTACAATGGAAAGGGACAAGCTGTTGGTTTAAGTCACAAGGGATGGTTTTCAGAATACTATGATGCTGTAAGTGGAGAGATGGCAAACTTTTGGGACAACTCGCCATTTGATCAGGAGTTCTTTATGCTCTTGAATTTTGCGGTTGGTGGTAATCACCCTGAAAATCACAATAATTTAGGAATTGATGAAACTGCATTTCATGCAGATAACATCTTTGAAATTGATTACGTTCGTGTTTACCAATGTACGTTAAATATTGATACGGGCTCAGGTTGTGCAACAGTTGGTGCTGGTGGTGATACCGTTGTTAAAGGTGATGCACCGCCGCCGCCTGCCCCTGTACAAGAATCTACTGGAGAAACCCTTGAAATATTTACAGGTGAGCTAAATCCTAACTGGCCAGCGTGGTTTAGTAATGGAACGGATACGCCAATACTGGTTACAGATGAAGATAAAGGTGAGGTTGTTGAGTTTTCTGTTGGCGCAGAGCCGACTGTAGCCGGGTTTATTTCACGAGAAGAATTTATAACAGATTCTTCTGGATTGCCCACGCCTCATAATGCAACTGCAGATCTTGAAACAGGATTTGTTCGTTTCGATATGAAAGTCGTGACGATGCCTGAAAGCCCTTCATGGGAATTTAAAATTGAGAGTGACAACGCCAGTACGGAACTGAAAATGTTTTTTTCAGAGAGTGTAGAGGGTACGTTACCCGTATTGGGTAAGTGGCAGACCTACACGTTCCCTCTTCAATCAATGTTCGATAAAGGTCTAGATGTAAGTTTGATTGATGCTGTTATGGTTTTCCCTGGATGGAGCTCGGGGGAGGGTGCAGTCTATCGAATTACTAATCTTATTATAGGCACAGATAGCTCTTCCACTGAAAGAGTGTTGTTCGTAGATGCTGAAAATGAAGCTTGGCCAATGTGGAACTCATTAGGCGATACAACTCCTGCAGTTGTTGATGATGAAGATGAGTCTCATGGGGCTGTAGCTGAATTTTTTATTTCTTCTAGTGCAGTTACAGGTTTTGCATCAAGGGAAGCTGCTATCTCAGAGCCAGACGTTCAGCCAGATCCATTCGATGCCACAAATATTGTTACAACTGGTGTGATGCAATTTGATTTAAAGGTTGTCAACATGCCAACTGACCCTAACACTCCATGGTATTTTAAAGCTGAGAGTGTTGGCCAGGCTAGCAGTGCAGAAGTTGCTTTGACAGAAAGTGTTGAGGGAGTTGCACCTGCCACCGGATGGCAAACCTATACCTTTAAGTTGTCTGACCTAGAGACTGCAGGTCTTGATCTTAGCGCTATTGATATGTTTTTGATCTATCCAAGTGTCGACGATGGAGCAGGGGCTGTATTTCGGATTGATAACGCTAAGATCTATGACCCCAATACCTCTGAAAGCTTTAATGGCTTTGTTTTGTTGGGTAACAACCCCGAAGACCCATGGAGTGTTTGGGATTGCTGTGGTGGTTCAACGCCAAGTTTACAAATGGATGATGCTGATCATGGCATTGTGGCGGAATTTGTTATTGGTGCTAATCCCACACTCGCAGGTTTAAGAATTGCAGAACCTGGGGTATATATGGATGTTTCCAGTGTATTGGAAAATGGCATTGTTCAATTTGATTTGAAAGTGATTGATCCTTTAACTAATTCTAATGATTATTGGCAGATCAAGATTGAGTCTTCTGACAGAGCTGCTGACCACACTTTCAGATTATCAGAGAGTCTAGAGGGCTTAGAGCCCGTTACAGGGCAGTGGCAAACTTTTACATTCACGCTTCAGTCCTTTTTCGATGAAGGTGTTGATGTTAGTGAAATTGATGTAATTATGATTTCACCTAACTGGTCTGGGGGTTCTGGTGCTAAGTACAGGTTGGATAATCTAAAGATTTATGACCCTGGTGAAACGCCTCAGCCTGAAGGTCTTGTTATTTATGAAGATGGTCAAAATAGCGAATGGCCAAGTTGGGCCTCATGTGGCTGCTCAAATCCAACAGATAAAGCAGATGATGCTGAGCACGGAACAGTTTCTGAATTTGTGGGTACATCCCAAGGTACAGTTTTCGGGTTTAGAGCTAATGATGGTATTTATTTTAACGCAACTGATTTGATGGCATCTGATGGTGTTTTACGCTTTGACTTTAAGCTGGTGTCAGCACCTATTGATACCAGTGCTGAATTCGGCATTAAAGTTGAGTCTAGTGATGCGGCTACTAATGTTAAGTTTAACTTGAGCGAAAGCTATGAAGGCGTAGCTCCAATCATCGGTGAATGGCAAACCTATACCTATCCACTTACACAACTGTCTGATGCCGGTCTTAATGTTGGTGAGATTGATATATTGTTGGTTTATCCAGGGTTTGCTTCTAGCGCAGGGTATGTATTTCGAATTGATAACGTAGCTATTGCAGCTCAATAAGTTCCTAATCATTGAATGGATGGAATATTGATGACATCCATTTGGAACAATTATAAAAAGTAGGTAATTATGAAAAATATTCAGTTTAAGAAAACATTTCTTACGGTAAGTATTTCACTAGTACTAGCGGGTAGCTTTGTGGGTCGAGTTCATGCACAGCAAGAGGAAGATATCGATTCTACCGAAACTCTTGAAGAGGTAGTGGTAATGGGTATCCGCGGCAGTTTGATTCGCTCAATGGATCTTAAGCGAGATGCATCGGGTGTAGTTGACGCTATCTCTGCAGAAGATATCGGAAAATTCCCAGATACAAATTTAGCGGAGTCTTTGCAAAGAATTACGGGTGTTGCGGTTAGTCGTTCTAATGGTGAAGGCAGTCAAATAACGGTTCGAGGCTTTGGGCCAAGTTTTAATCTAATCACTTTAAATGGTCGGCAGATGCCTGGAACAGGTAATACAAGATCGTATAGTCTTGAGAATTTGTCATCTGACGCAGTCTCTGTTCTAGAGGTACATAAAACAGCTAGGGCTAAAAACCCCAGCGGTGGACTTGGTGCTACGGTAAATATTGTAACCCTTAAACCTCTAGAAAACCCAGGTATGAAGGTTGCTGTTTCCGGTAAGAGTATGCATGACAGTTCCAATACAACTGGAGAGGATTTAACACCTGAATTATCAGCCATTTTTTCGAATACCTTCGCTGATGATAAATTTGGTGTTGCTGTTTCTTTAAATCACCATCGCCGGGATTTTCAACAGCAGCAGGCTAATATACGTGGATGGCATGCCAATGTGGAGCCAACAAATCTCGATGCATCAAATGTAATTGACGGAAGACCTCTGGATGAAGAGGGTAATCCTATTGGGCATACATTTTTTCCGCGAAACCTTAAGTATGGTATTACAGACCTTCAGCGAGAAAGAAATAACGCAAATTTAACCCTTCAATATGCTCCTACAGACAACTTAACACTGTCAGTTGACTATACAGCTACAGAAGCAACAACTGCTTCTAATTACCTAGGGTGGGGTAACTGGAATGAGTTTGGTGGAAATATAAGTGCTTATGAGTTGGATGAAAATGGTACTGCAATATGGACAGAAATTGCGGGCAATGATGCAGCTACGACCTATTCACGAGAGACTAGAAGGGTAAGCGCTGGTTCATTGGGCTTTAACATTGATTGGGTTGTTAATGATTCGTTGTCACTTATGCTTGATTATCATGATTCAATTAACCAGTCGGATAACACGGGTGATCCAAGTTCACGTAGCCAAGTAAATTTGACTGTTGGTTCCGATCAGCTGCAAAAAAAGTTTTATAATTACCGTTATGGCGACGTTCCTAATTTTCAGGTTCTTTGGAACAATGGAACTTATCAATTAGCACCTAGCGAAATTGATTCTCACTACAGTAAATATTCGGCTTATGATGGCGAATCAAAAATTAAGCAACTGCAATTACACGGAATTTGGGAAAATAACTCCAATTCTTCCTTGGTTAACATCGAGTTTGGTCTGGCAAGAACCGAGCAAGATATGGGAGGATTTACTTCCAGCACTACCAATGGAGTAAGCGCTGGGTATGACCCTGACTATACCCATGTTTTACCTGATGGTATGTTTACTAAAATTTCTACAACTGACTTTCTTGATGAATTTTCTGGTGGAGGCATTGACCTTCTTACAAATTATTATTATTCAGTCGATTTTGATGAGCTTGCGACCCGCACGGCGGCATTCTTTAATGAGGCTTCATTTGGAGACGATCATTTCTCCCTTAACGGTGCGTACGGTCCTAAGGCAAATTACAAAGAAAGCACAGTTCTAGAGAATACGACAAGCTTATACGTGCAATCTGCATGGGAGTTTGATGTTTCAAATATACCTATGTTTCTTAATGTTGGAGCGCGATATGAGGAGACCGATTTAACAAGCTCTAAACTACAGCCAGTACCCATTGCTGTATGGTGGCAAGGTGGAAGTGAGTGGCATACGCAGTTTGCTACCAATGAAAACAATTTCTTGGAGCAGTACGGTAGTCACGATGTCTTTATTCCGATGCTTGACCTAAAAGCAGAGTTTACTGATGATATTATTGCCCGCGCCTCTTGGGGTAAATCTATAGCAAGAGCGCCACTAGGCAGCCTTGCTGGCGGTCTTTCTTTATCAACGGTGCCCAAAATTAACTCTCGTAATGGTAGTTCTGGAAATACTAGCTTGCTTCCTTATGAATCAACGAATTTTGATTTAAGTCTTGAATACTATTACGCAGAAGGAAGTTATGCCTCTTTAGGTTACTTTAGAAAAGATGTTGAAAACTTCTTAGGTAATACAACAGAGGTTAAAACAATTGACGGAATTCGAGACATATATCTTGGTGCACGATGGCAGCAAGCAGAAGCTGATGTGCTGGCTAGGGGTGATCAAAATACCCATGATGCAATTTTTGCCCAAATATTGGCAAATGGTGCGGTCTTAAATGATCAAGGTTACATTGAGCCAGATGAATCTGATCCGTTAATGGAGTGGAATATCACTTCTCCCTTCAATGGGCCAGATAGCAAAGTTGTAGATGGCGTTGAAGTGGCTGTACAACATTTATTTGGTGAGTCAGGATTTGGCGTTAGTGTTAATGCGACAATAGTTGAAGGTGATGTTGAATTTGATGTAACCAGTATGGAGCATCAAAAACCTCTTACTGGATTAGGTGATTCAGCCAACTTTAGAACATTTTATGAGGGTGAGTCTTTATCGCTCAATGTGGTTTATGCATGGCGTGATAGTTATCTCAAAGGTGTCGGCCAAGCAGATGCATCTTCAGACCGCCCCCCACAGTTTGCTAAAGAATTTGGTCAGTGGGATATGAATCTTAACTACAGTCTTTCAGAAGATATGACCCTCTTCTTTGAAGGTATAAATATTAATAATGAAACAGAGCAGACATTTGGACGCTATGAGAGACAATTTTTAAATGCCAACCAGTATGGACGCCGCTTTGCACTAGGCGTTCGAGCTATTTTTTAATCATATTCAAATGGATGCGGTGATCCTTCTTTGAGGGATCACTTGATTTTAGTTTAAAGAGTTTAATTTAGTTCATAACGATTGGGCTCTTTTCTTATTGAGGGGTAATATTGTAAGTACCCTTGGCTTTAAAAAAGTATTTAATGAATTATGACAAATAAGCAAAATAAAATACTGATAGTGGCGTTCCTTTTGTTGTTTTTATTGATCTTTTCAGCTGTATTTGCAGTTATTTCACAAGTTGCGATTCAGCCTAAGAGCACTGAAAAAATATGGCCAAAACTTGATATTGAAGTAAATATTAATCCTCAAATTGAGATGCGCATTGAAGAAATGTTATCGAGCATGACATTGGAGCAAAAGGTTGCGCAGATGATTCAGCCTGAATTGCGTGATATTACAGTTGAAGATATGCGTAGATATGGTTTTGGTTCATTTTTGAATGGCGCTAGTGGATTTCCAAACAATGACAAGTATGCGTCTGTTCAAGACTGGTTGTTATATGCTGAAAAAATGTATCAAGCTTCAGTAGATACAAGTTTAGATGGTATAGATATTCCAACGATGTGGGGTACTGATGCGGTTCATGGCCATAATAACGTGATTGGGGCAACAATATTTCCGCACAATATTGGGCTTGGTGCAACTCGCAACCTTAAATTAATTGAAAATATTGCCCAAGTTACTGCTGCAGAGGTTTTAGTAACGGGTATAGATTGGGTTTTCGCGCCAACGGTTACAGTGGTTCGTGATGACCGATGGGGAAGATCCTATGAGGGATATTCGGAAGACCCAGAATTAGTTCGACTTTATGCTGCTGCTTTTGTTAAAGGGCTTCAGGGTCAGGCAAATGGAGATTTTTTTAAAGGTAAGCATGTGATTGCCACTGTGAAACACTTTCTTGGTGATGGTGGTACTGTAGACGGGGATGATCAGGGTGACAATATATCAAGTGAAAAAGATTTGTTTAATATTCATTCTCAAGGCTATGTTGGCGGAATAAGTGCTGGCGCTCAATCTGTAATGGCATCTTTTAATAGCTGGCATGGTGAAAAGATTCATGGAAGTAAATATCTTTTAACGGAAGTTTTGAAAGAAAGAATGGGGTTTGATGGATTAGTTGTAGGTGACTGGAATGGGCATGGTCAGATTGAAGGCTGCACTAATGAGAGTTGTCCGCAGGCGGTAATTGCAGGTCTTGATATTTTAATGGTACCAACAAAAGCATGGAAACCGCTTCTTGAAAACACTATCGCTCAAGTTAAACAGGATATTATTCCCATGGAGCGTATAGATGATGCGGTAAGTCGTATATTACGAGTCAAACTTCGATCAGGTCTGTTTGAAAAAGACAGCCCGTTGAAGCGTATGTCAGCTGGAGATGTTGATGGCTTTGGTAGTGAAAGTCACCGTAAAATTGCTAGGCAAGCAGTTCGAGAATCCTTAGTCCTTCTAAAAAACAATAATGATTTGTTACCGCTATCCCCTAAATCGAATATCTTAGTTGCCGGCGATGGGGCTGATAACATTGGAAAACAATCTGGTGGTTGGAGTATTAGTTGGCAAGGTGCAGATAATAAAAATAGCGATTTCCCCGATGGCAGCTCGATTTATGATGGTTTTGCGGAGCAAGTTAAAGCTGCTGGAGGTCATATCGAGTTTAATAAAGATGGCGAGTTTTCTCGAAAACCCGATGTTGCGATTGTGGTCTATGGCGAGGACCCCTATGCTGAAGGGCATGGTGATTTATCCGATTTAGCCTATAGTAAGGGTGAAAATTCCGACCTAACCTTGTTGAAAAGATTGCAAGCACAGGGAATTCCAGTGGTATCTGTATTTATTAGTGGCCGTCCCCTTTGGGTAAATGCTGAGCTTAATGCTAGTGAAGCCTTTGTTGCAGCTTGGCTACCTGGTTCGGAGGGTAGGGCTATAGCTGAGGTTTTGTTTACGGATAAAAATGGTAATCTTCAGTATAACTTTAGTGGCAAACTTTCTTTTTCATGGCCATCCTCACCATTTCAGACGGTTAATAAATCTGATAGCGACTATAAGCCACTGTTTCCTTTTGGATTCGGTCTTAGATATGGTGAACAAGGCGATTTATTACCCACCTTGTTAGAAGAATATACAGATGATTCCATTTATAGAGAAGAATTATTAATTTTTAACGGAAAACCACACAAATCTCTAAAAATGTTTTTGAGTGCGGGCCAAAGTCAAATGGCTATTAATACGAATACACTGGAATTTTCTGGAATCGAATACAGAACTATTGATAAGGTCCTTCAAGAAGACGCTTTTCGCGTTAGATTTGATGGTGAAGAGAACTCAGGGTTTAAATTTCTGAGTGTCTCTGGCAGGGAAAAAGAGCTTGAAAAACTTGCTTCTAAATTGTCCAGTATTTCGCTGAAAGTAAAAGTTGATAGCGCTATCAATGAGCCCGTTTGGGTAGTTGTGAAATGCCTTTCTGATACCGACTCAAATAGTTGTTACAACGCATACAATATTGCTGACAAATTAGGGTCTCTACCCAGAGGTGTATGGCAACAGGTATCTATTAGTTTATCTTGCTTTGATCAATACAGTGGTAGCAGTGAAACTGACAATTCAATAGCGCTATTTGGATTGAATTCATCTGGAAAGTTGGATCTGTCCATTAGCTCAATTAAATTTCACCAAACTAAAACGGCTAGTGTTTCCAATTGCGTTTCGGAAATGAGCGATAACGCAGTCAGTTTTAGTATTCCAATACATTAAGGAAATACCTATGAAAATAACAAAATTCAACTTTGTTGTAGCATGCTTTCTGATGGCAATGAATAGTTATTCTGTTGAATACAATGATTCAGGGTTTAACAGTTTAATTCAAAACCCCAGTGGCCGAAATGAAATCAGTCTTAATGGTCAATGGAATTATATTATTGATCAATATGAGACAGGCTATTACAACCACAGGTATGAGGTAGCAAAGAATGGATGGTTCAAGAACAGGAAAATGGTAAATCCCTGGGATTTGATTGAATATGACTTTAGTACAGCAGACAAAATCGAAGTACCTGGTGATTGGAATAGTCAAAAAGAACACATGATGTTTTATGAGGGCACTGTCTGGTATCACAAGGATTTTTCACTCAATAAAAAAGCGGATAAAAATTATGTAGTAAATTTTGGCGCTGTAAATTATCAAGCTATTGTCTATGTTAATGGAGAAAAAATTGGGTCTCATGAGGGAGGTTTTACTCGTTTCCAATTTGATATTACCAATAAGCTAAAAGATGGAAGTAATTTTATTGTTGTAAAGGTTGATAACAGAAGAGATAGAAACCAAGTTCCTACTGTAAATACCGATTGGTGGAATTATGGAGGGATTACGCGAGGTGTAAGCCTTTTAGAGCTTCCAAGCACATATTTATCTGATTATAAGATCCATCTATCAAATCAAGATAAATCTGTTATCAAGGGTTCATTCAAGATTTCCGGCAAAAGAAAAGCTGGAGAAAAAGTTACATTGAGTATTCCAGAGTTAGATATTCATAGGCAGATTGAAGTAGGAGAGTCGGGTGAATCCGATTTTATCCTTAATAAACAACCTGAATTATGGAGTCCAGAAACACCTAAGCTCTATGAAGTAGAGTTTGAATATAACGGTGAGACAATCAAAGATAGCATTGGGTTTAGAACTATTGAAGTTGATGGGGCTGATATTAAATTAAATGGTAGGCCAATGTATCTACGGGGTATTAGCCTTCATGAGGAGTCACCTTTAACAAAAGGGAGAGCATGGAGTGAAAAAGATGCACGATTATTGCTTGGTTGGGCAAAGGAGCTTGGTTGTAATTTTGTTCGCCTAGCGCATTATCCGCATAATGAGTTTATGGTTAAGGTTGCTGATGAGTTAGGTTTAATGGTGTGGTCAGAAATACCGGTCTATTGGACAATTGTTTTTGATAATGATGATGTTTATCTTAATGCAGAGCAACAACTTACCGAGATGATCTCGCGAGATAAAAATAGGGCCTCAGTAATTATGTGGTCTGTGGCCAATGAAACCCCGAATCATGAACGCCGGTTAGTTTTTCTCACAGATCTGGTCAAAAAAGCTCGTACCTTAGATGATACTCGTCCAATCACGGCAGCTTTAGATACTCAGACTAGCTCCAAAAATGGAAAGCTTATTGATGATCCACTGGCCAGTGTTGTAGATATTATTGGTGTCAATGCCTATTGTGGCTGGTATGGCAAGATGCCTGAGGAATGTTCGAGTCTTTCTTGGGAATCAAAATACCACAAGCCAGTTATTATGAGTGAATTTGGAGGTGGTGCATTGCAAGGTATGCATGGTAAAGCTAACGAGCGATGGACTGAAGAGTATCAGGCTGCTGTTTATGAGCATAACCTGCAAATGATAGAAAATTTTGATTTACTTAAGGGAGTTACACCCTGGATTCTAAAAGATTTTCGTTCACCGAAAAGACCTTTGGCTAATATTCAAGATTATTGGAATCGGAAGGGTTTGCTCTCTGAAACGGGAAAGAAGAAAAAAGCATGGTACATTTTGCGCGATTTCTATTTAAAAAAGCAATATGAGCAAATGAGTAAATCGGTTAAATAATATTTAGTCGAGAATGGTTGTTAACAAACAGACTGACAATTTTATCAATTATAAAGTGAGTATATAGTGCTAGAGACGTGGAGATGGTTTGACGAAGACGATGCTGTTTCATTAAAAGAAATAACTGAAGCAGGTGCGACGTGTATTGTAAGCTCATTGAATGAGTTTGCAACTGGTGATGTTTGGCCGCTTGAGGCAATAATCTCTAGAAAAGATTTTATTGAAAATGCTAGTTTAAAATGGAGTGTAGTAGAAAGCTTGCATGTTCATAATGATATAAAGACTCGTTCAGGAAATTATCAACAGCTAATCGATAACTATAAGCAGTCAATTATAAATCTTGGCAAAGCGGGGATAACTACTGTTTGTTATAACTTCATGCCTGTGGTTGATTGGACAAGAACAAATCTTGATTATCACCTTGAAAATACAGGGTCTGCACTACGCTTTGATATGGTTGATTTTGTCGCCTATGACATGTTTGTATTAGCGCGGGAAGATGCAGGCAAAAGTTATACTAAGAATACGGTAAAGCAAGCCAAAAAGCACTTTGAAGTCATGAGTAAGCAACAGGTTGATCTTTTAGAAAGCAATATCATCGCTGGTCTTCCTGGTGGAGAGGGATCCTATTCTCAGGAGTCATTAAAACAAGCAATTGCCGAGTTTATAAATCTAGGTGAAGATGGTTTGAGAAGTAATCTGATAGCCTTTTTGTCTGAGATAACACCAATAGCCGAAAAAGCGGGTGTGAATCTATGTATACACCCAGATGATCCGCCATTTTCACTGTTTGGATTACCACGTGTTGTATCAACACAAGAAGACGTTAGGAAAATTTTTAATTCAGTTGATAGCCCGGCAAACGGTCTCACTTTATGTGCAGGTTCATTTGGTTCCCGTTGTGACAATAATCTTGTCGGAATAGTTGAAGAATTTGGCTCAAGGATATACTTTGCCCACTTGAGGAATGTAGTTAGAGAAGAAGATGGCTCATTTTATGAGTCTGAACACCTTAATGGTGATAATGATATGGTTGCTCTAATAGGCGCATTGCTTCAAGAGGAAGAAATGCGCAAGGCGCGAGGCTGTGATTTACCTATTCCAATGAGACCTGACCATGGTCATTTACTTGAGCATGAAGTAAATCAGGAAAATGTAAAGCCAGGGTATTCATATATCGGAAGGCTAAAAGGGTTGGCAGAGTTAAGAGGGGTTATTCACGCTCTTTCTTATGCAAATAAATAGTTGGTATTGTTATGATTATGCCTATTAACCTCAGCGAAGATCGTCTGTTTAGCTCTGATGTGGAACAACGTGATATAGCCAGGCGTTTGTACAAAAAAGTCAAAGACCTTCCAATTATTAGCCCACATGGTCATACAGACCCAGAATGGTTTGCTGAAAATAACTGTTTCTCTAATGCTACTGATTTGTTGATTAAGCCGGATCACTATCTGTTACGAATGCTATTCAGTCAAGGAATCACCATGGCTGAATTGGGCTTTGATGATGGCTGCATAAAGGCTGAGCAAGATCCTTTAAAGATATGGCAAGTTTTTGCAAAACACTACTATCTATTTCAAGGTACGCCAACCCAGCTTTGGCTTAACTATGTGTTTGAAACTGTATTTGATTTAGAAGAAGAGCTTTGTTCTGACAATGCAAAAGCCTACTTTCATCATATTAACAATTGCTTGAAAATGGATGAATTCAGGCCAAGAGCACTATTTGAAAAATTTAATATTGAGGTTATAGCCACTACAGAGTCTCCACTAGATGATTTACGCCATCACGTAAAAATTTCAAAAAGCGATTGGAAAGGGAAAGTGATTACAGCTTTTAGACCAGATAATGTAGTGGATCCTGAATATGAAGGATTTGAGCAAAATCTGGCTAAGTTATCCAATATTACCGGAATTAATATCGAGCATTTTTCCGGTTATTTAGATAGTCTTAAGTCTCGCCGTTTGTTTTTTAAGAAAATGGGAGCTACATCAACCGATCATGGTAATTTGACAGCTAGAACCTTAGATCTGGATGCCCAAGCCAAGGAAGCCTTGTACCAGAAAATTCGCTTAGGACATTTTACATGTGCTGATGCCGATGATTTTCGTGCACAAATGCTCACTGAGATGGCAGCTATGAGCATTGATGACGGCTTAGTTATGCAAATACATCCTGGGGTTTATCGAAATCACAATGAGTCACTTTTTCAAGGTTACGGCAGAGATAAGGGTGCAGATATCCCCCTAGTTAGTGAGTATGTTAAAAACCTTAGGCCATTATTAAATAAATACGGCTGTCATCCCGATTTTTCATTAATTATCTTCACCTTAGATGAAACGACCTATGCTAGAGAGTTAGCTCCACTTGCGGGGCACTACCCAGCCCTAAAGCTTGGTCCTGCATGGTGGTTTAATGATAGTCCCGAGGGGATGATGCGTTTTAGAAAACAAACTACCGAAACTGCTGGCTTTTACAATACGGTGGGTTTTAATGATGACACTCGCGCGTTTCTATCAATACCAGCGAGGCATGACGTTGCCCGACGTATAGACAGTGCATTTTTAGCTGAATTGGTATCTGATCATAGGCTTTCGGAAGATCAAGCCGATTCTATTTTGTTTGAGTTAAGTTACAACTTGGCAAAGAAGGGATATAAATTGTAATGGCTAACTTGTTATCATCTCGAACATTGTCGGATGTTAAGGCCTATGTAAAGACATTCAATTACGATATTGATAATTTAACATCAGGCATAGTTCATATTGGCATTGGTGCCTTTCATCGGGCTCATCAAGCTGTTTTCACTGACGATTTACTAGCTCTTGATCCATCTTGGAAAATTACCGCCGTTAGTTTGCGCTCTCCAGACATACAGCGTCAAATGCAACCGCAAAATTATCTTTATTCAGTAGTGGAGCGTTCTAATAATGTCGATAACACTAGAGTGATAGGCGCTATTGATCGAGTAATTGTTGCTCCTGAATGTCCTCAAGATGTAATCGAAGCACTTGCCAGTCCGCATACTAAAGTTGTCACTATCACAATTACAGAGAAAGGGTATTGTAGGGATTTTAGTGGCCAACATTTAGATATCAAAAATGAGGGTATCAAGCATGACTTATTAAACCCTCATAGCCCTCAAACGTTTGTAGGTTTTTTTATTGAGGCATTTAGAAAAAGGCAGCAATTGGGTGAGAAATTAACGGTAATCAGCTGTGATAATCTGCCATCTAATGGCAGAATAACACGTAATGTAGTTTTGGAATATGCGCGACTTGTAGATTCTGAATTGGCCAAATGGATAGAGTCAAATATCAATTTTTGTAGCTCTATGGTTGATAGAATTGTACCGGCAAGAACTCAATTGGATATTGATCGATCGGTTAATGTTTTAGGTGTGGAAGATCGCTGTATTATTGTTACTGAGCCATTTAAACAGTGGGTTATCGAAGATAACTTTGCTGCTGAAAAACCGTCTTGGAACCTTGTAGGAGCCCTGTTTGCAAAGGATATAGAACCTTTTGAAGATATGAAACTACGCTTGTTAAATGGCGCCCATTCAGCCCTAGCCTATGTAGGATTTTTGATGGGATATGAATATATTCACCAGGCTGTCTGTGATGATGACTGTTTAAAGTTAATAAAATTACTTCACAAGGATCTTTTAATCTCACTTGAAGATGTGCCTGATATTGATTTAATAGAGTATTCAGGGACAATTATTCAAAGATTTTCAAACGAAGGTGTTCCATATAAGACCTCTCAAGTCGCAAGTGATGGTTCTCAAAAGTTACCGCAACGGCTTATCAAGCCTCTCTCGATAATACTTTCCCAACAAGGTTATGTATCTAATTCCATTGCATTTGTGTTAGCAAGTTGGTGCCAATACTTAAAGGGAGTTAAAGAGAATGGTGAAGCCTATACTGTTGTTGACCCCATTGCTGAAAAATTGGTGGATAGAGCAAATCGGAAATTCACTAATTATTCAGAGTATGTTGCTGATATTTTATCGTTTTCTGGAGTTTGTAATGGTGAACTTCTAGCTAGCCAAGATTTTATCAATAGAGTCTCGCGATATTGTGAGATGATTGATAAGAGGGGCATAAAAGCTGAACTGACTTGTTTAACATCAGGAACGGTTAACTAGAGCCCAATCGTCTCTTTTAGACGTTATTTGTACGAATTAGATTTTGGGAGTTGGTGTTACAGCTTTATATTTGAAAACGGGTCGCTGTTAAAATAGGTTGAAGCAGCTTCGGTAGCGTTTTTAAGATGTTTGAGCATGGCCTCTTTTGCTTTTAGGCTATCTTTACTTTCTAGTGCAGAGACTATGTCTCTGTGATCCTGAATAGAAGGGTGTACTCCGTCCTCTCGCAACCTAGCTGCAAATACAGAGCTTAAATCAGACTGATTTCTAAGCTCCCATAACCAATTAACAACAGAGGATATAGCACTATTTTGACTAGCTTCAGCAATGATATTGTGGAATTTCCAGTCAGCTTTTTCAGAGTTGCTGTGTAGTTTTTGCTCCTCTTTCATTTCAATAATGGCATCTTTTAATTGTTGAATTTGCGCAGGAGTTATATTTTTAGCGGCTAGAGCACATGCTTCAGATTCTAAAATTGTACGAATTTCGAGGATTTCGAAAGGTCCAGTACCCTTATCTTCATTCGCAATAAAGGGTTTTTGTTCAACAACATAAACGCCAGAGCCTGATCTTATTTCTACAATTCCAGAAAGTTCCAAAGCAATCATTGCTTCGCGTATTGTAGGTCTGCTCACATTTAACTTAATAGCTAATTCGCGTTCAGAGGGTAGGCGGGATCCGGGTGATAGAGTGCCGCCGCTAATTAATTTTGAAAGCTGTTCAGCGACTTTCACGTAAAGCCGAACGGTCTTGATCGCTTGTAACTGCATTTTTGATTCCAAGTCTAAATTTACAACACAATACTATCTTAGCATGTTATTTTATCAAAATTCATTCTCAAGCAAAAAAAACTCTAATAATCTGCCATCCAAAATAGTGCAGTAACCAATGATTTGGTCTTTTGAGCAACAATCCGGTAAAGAGGTTTGACCAGTTAAGCAATATGGGGTTTAATTGTGAGATGAACTATTGATGAAAAGGTGTGGTTTGAAAATAGCAATTATCGGGGAATGTATGATTGAGTTGAGCAAGCAATCAGAAACCCTTTATCAAATGGCTTTTGGTGGCGATACCTTAAACATGGCAATATATTTTTCCCGCTGCGGGGGAGATTGCGATTATTTCACTGTTCTTGGTCGCGATCCATTTAGTCAAAATATGGTGAAAAAGTGGCAGGACGAAGGTATCGGCGTAGATGAAATCCGATATATTGAACAGGGAATGCCCGGGCTATATATAATAGATAATGATGATGATGGTGAGCGTTCATTTTACTACTGGCGAAATAACTCACCTGCTCGTAGGTTAATTGCTGACTTTCCCGAAGTCTTTAATGATCTTTGTAATTACCCATATATATATTTAAGTGGTATTACACTATCGCTATATAGCGATAAAGAATTAGTAGTTTTGACTACTTTTTTGGATAAATATCGTTCTTTAGATGGAAAAGTAATTTTCGATAATAACTTTAGACCTAGTTGCTGGGAAAGTGTTTCTCATGCAAAAGCGGCATATACAAAGATAATGCAACAAATAGATATTGCACTTATTAGCTACGAGGATGATGTTTTACTGTATAAAAAGCATTCTATTGAGGAATGTCTCAAAAGGTGGAATGACTCATCAGCTAGTGAGATTGTGGTTAAAAACGGCGAGCATGGGTGCAGCCTTTTTAAAAAAGGCATTAGCTATCATATTCCACTCGATGTTGTTGTCTCACCAATTGATACCACGGCTGCAGGGGATTCATTTAACGGTGCTTATTTGGCCAGCCGATTAGCGGGTGAAGATCCAATCCAGGCCATTGCTTCAGGACAAAAATGTGCAGCAAACGTCATTTTACATAAAGGTGCAATTGTTGATCAGTCTGTCGTGTTAACAGAAATGCCTGCATGAAATATTTAGCCATCACAAAAAATGTTTTCCTTAGCTTTGTTTTTGCTATTCTACTTTCTGCTTGTGATTCCACTGAGTCAGAAAAAACATCTATTCGGTTAGCGCATAACTTAGATATTCAACATCCTGTTCACAAGTCATTAATATATATGAATGATGTGCTAGCCGATTTATCAAATGGAAAGATGAAAATTGTTATTTATCCCTCTGGGCAATTAGGCTCGGAGAGAGAAATTATTGAGCTTATTCAGATTGGCGCACTTGGTATGACGAAGGTTTCTGCTAGTTCTTTAGAAGCATTTATACCCGAAATGAAACTCTTTAGCATCCCTTATCTATTTAGTGATAACACTCATTATTGGGATGTACTTAATAGCGATATCGGTAGAGGTGTTTTAAATGCAGGCGTTGATGCGCGAATAAGAGGGCTTGGCTATTTTGATGCAGGCAGTCGCAGTTTTTATACAACGAAAAAAAAGATCACACAGCCATCTGATCTTGAGGGATTAAAAATTAGGGTGATGAATAGTCAGAGTGCGGTTGATATGGTCAATTTAATAGGTGGTTCGGCAACGCCAGTGAGCTGGGGTGAGTTATACACATCATTACAGCAGGGCGTAGTTGAGGGTGCAGAGAATAACCCGCCTAGTTTTTATTATTCAAAGCACTATGAAGTTAGTAAGTATTACACGCTTGATGAGCATACATCTATTCCTGATGTCATCATTATAGGTACGCACTTTTGGGATAATCTATCACAGCAGGAGCAGGTATGGCTTATGCAAGCGATGGATAAGGCAACTATATTTCAGCGTCAATTATGGGAAGATTCAACAAAAATGTCTTTACAAGAAGTTACCAAAGCTGGCGTTGAAATAATCAATCCTGATAAGACAATGTTTAAAGAGGGCGTTAAGCTCATATATGAGCAACTTAAGGGGACATATCTTGACACGCTGGTAACAAATATTCAAATGATGGAAAGGGATCAATGAGCACCTTTGAAAGCATGTTGCTTTATACAGATAAAGTTGTACGTTTTATGCTGATCATACTGATGTCATTTTTGATATTAGATGTATTATGGCAAGTGATTTCAAGGTTCCTTATGTCTAATCCAAGCTCATTCACAGAAGAGGTTGCGAGATTTTTACTTATATGGATTAGTCTTTTGGGAGCTGCATATACTTATCGATTAAATAGTCACCTTGGATTCGACTTATTCGTTAATAATTTGACACAAAAAAATACGATTAGAATTCATAGATTTTGTTGTCTACTGGTTTTTATCTTTGCTGTTCTTGTTTTATTGGTGGGCGGCATAAACTTAGTAAATATGACATGGGTATTGGAACAGCGTTCTCCAGTGCTAAATATTCCAATGGCTTACGTCTACAGCATTATCCCACTTAGTGGATTATTATTTCTTTTATATAGTGCCTGGTTTTTCTTCAACATACCAAATAATTTAGGCTTGCAAGGATCTAAGTAATGACAGGTATAATTTTGTTTACAGTTTTTATCACTCTGTTATTGATTAACTTGCCAATTGCATTTGCCATTATTTTTGCAACATTAGTAACTATGCTGTTCACTGTCGATACACTGCCAGCGTTAACAACAATTGCGCAGAGGTTGGCGGTAGGGATTGATAGCTTCTCCCTTCTAGCCATCCCGTTTTTCATTTTGTCTGGTTACTTGATGGGGCAGGGTGGGATAGCCGTTAGGTTGATTAACTTTGCCAAGGTTTTAGTAGGTAAGCTACCGGGTGGGCTTGCTTTGGTGAATATTCTCTCGTGTTCGCTTTTTGGTTCTATATCGGGGTCTGCAGTTGCTGCAACCTCAGCGATTGGTGGTTTTATGGTTCCGGCCATGGAGAAAGAGGGCTATAAACGATCGTTTAGTACCGCCGTTACGGTAACTTCCGCTACAACTGGTTTGTTAATACCACCTAGCAATGTGCTAATTATTTACTCGTTAGCCAGCGGTGGTGTTTCTATCGCAGCTCTTTTTATAGCAGGCTATTTGCCGGGTTTGTTAGTCGCTGTATTGCTGATTTTGGCAAGTAATTTATGCTTTAGGCGCTATCAAATAGCGCCTGTGTCAAGGGGTGTCGATGAACCATTCTGGTCTTCACTCTTTAGTGCGGTGCCGAGTTTGTTTCTAATTGTATTAATTATCGGCGGTATAATTGGTGGGTTTTTCACTCCAACAGAAGCTGGTGTTATTGCCGTTCTTTATTCATTAGCCCTTTCTTTATTGTTTTATAGGCAGATAAAAGTTAATGATTTGCCTTCTATTTTAATCAAGTCAGTTGTCACCACAGCTATTGTTATGTTGTTGATTGGAGCTTCATCTGCTATGTCTTGGATTATGTCGTACGAGGGTATACCTCAGGCTATTAGTCAGGAGCTTTTAAGCTTGTCTACAAATCCATTGATTGTCCTTCTTCTAATAAATATAACTCTCTTAATGGTTGGCACGTTTATGGATATAACCCCAGCTGTTCTTATATTTACTCCAATATTTTTACCAATTGCTGAGTTGCTGGGAATTTCACCCCTGCACTTTGGGATTATGATGATTTTAAATCTTTCTATAGGTCTATGTACGCCACCAGTTGGTAGTGTTTTATTTGTGGGCTGCAGTGTTGGGCAAGTCAAAATCGCTGATATGATAAGGCCAATATTACCGATGTATTTTGCAATGCTGGTGGCATTGTTCTTGATAACTACGTTTCCGGCGATAAGTGAATATTTGCCAAAATATCTAGGTTTAATCTAGTTAATTTATCGTTGAGAGACATTGTTGTAGATTGATTAAATAAAATAAACAAAATTTTAAGTAAAATTTGAGGGTTTTAAGATGCTATTTACTAAATGTACTTCTCATTTTAAGAGTGCTAGCTACAGAAAAAAAATCAACGCTAAAGACATTTTAAAAGCGCTCACTTTAATAATGTTTATTACATTAAGTGGTTCAAGCTTTGCTAACGTAGCCATTTGGGCTCCATTTGGCGGGGCTGAAAAGAATAATGGTGTTTTTGTGTTTCCTTCATCGGCTAATTCTTGGGCGGGTTATTCAAATAAAAATGAAAGTATTTTCCCTTTGAGCTTCCCTGAGGGCGGCGTAATTATTTTTTCAGCCTCCTCAGATAGTGCCGTGGATGTTCGTTTTCGCCTTGAGTGGCAATCCCATCCAGATGTTGATCCTTCCTATAATACTTCATCTGTTACAGTAAATGGGGCTACGGAGTCCATTTATTCGATAGCAATTCCTTCTCAGGGAAATAATACTTTTAGTTCCTTCATTTTATACCTAGATGATCGCGAAGTACCTGTAGTTATAAATAATGTTCAAATTATTGCAAATAGTAATCAAAGTGGTTGTGATTCATCACCACAATCAAATGGTGTAATCAAGGTTGAAGCTGAGTGTTTCAGTACTCAAGATGGCGTACAGGTTGAAACTACCACCGATACAGGTGGTGGTCAAAATGTTGGTTACGTCGATGCATTTGATTCAATGACTTATGTTGTTGATGTTCCGTCAACTTCGAATTATCTCTTAAGTTATCGAATAGCCAGTCAAGCCGGTAGTGATCCTGGTTTTAGAGTCTTTATTGATAATACATATTCAGATTTATTCTCTGTTCCATCGACTGGTGGTTTCCAAAGTTGGCAAACACTGCAGGGACGTGTTGTCAGTCTTAATTCTGGTGTTCATGTCATAAGATTTGATGCAGCCTCTGAAGAGATGAATCTTAACTGGTTTAGCTTTACGCCAACAAGTTCAGCAGCTGATGAGGCACCTCAAAATGGTAATAATATCGATGTAGATGGTGAGCCGGTTGATTCCACTAAATGGTTTCATCAAACGTTACTTCCCAATGGTGATAGCTGGTGGAATAATGAAATTCAGCACTACACTAATCGTGTTGAGAATTCATATGTAAGTGATGGCACTTTAAAAATTGTTGCTAGAAAAGAAACCTTCATCGATCAAGGTGTGACTAAACAATATACATCTGCTCGACTTAACTCTAAATTCGCCTTTAAGTATGGCGTTGTTGAATTTAGAGCTAAAATGCCTGTCGGTGGAGGAACTTGGCCGGCAGTTTGGATGTTGGGAAAAAGTTCAAGCGGAAGAGGTACATATTGGGAAACTGAAGGGTTTGGTACGACAGGGTGGCCTGCAGTTGGTGAAATAGATATTTTAGAGCACTGGGGTCATAACCAAAACTGGGCTCAGAGCGCGATGCATACAACCTTAAGTTACGGAAATACCCAAAATAAGGGAAGTCGATATATTTCCGACATTTCATCCGAGTTCCATACTTATGGTATGGATTGGAATGCTGATCGAATAATATTCGAGATTGATGGTATAGAACATTATCGCTATAACCCGAGTGAAAAAAATGCTGATACTTGGCCTTATGACTCAGAATTCTTCTTTTTGCTTAATGTCGCTATAGAGCCTAGCATTGTGGGTGGCTTCACTGAAAGTGCAATGGAGGTAGATTACATTCGTGTCTACCAATCAGGTGACTTAATTTGGTCTGATGAATTTAATAGCGAACCTCAAGTCAATCAATTATCCTGGGATTTAGACGAAAATGGTTTAGCTGACGCCCTAACAGATGGACTACTACTTTTAAGACATGCCTTTGGTTTAAGGGGATCATCTTTGTTTGAAGGAGCAGTATCTATCAATTCTCCTCTTACAGCAGGCGAAATAGAATCAAACATTGATTTAGTTTATGACGTTGCTGATATTGATAATAATGGAAATGTTGATGCACTCTCTGATGGCTTGGTTGTTCTGAGGTATTTGTTCGGTTTAAGAGGTGCTTCTTTGATAGATGGCGTTGTTGCAATTGATGCTATGAGAACAGATGCAGATGATATTGAAGCTTATATTGAATCATTGATGCCGGATCTTTAGAAGCCCAAACAATTTTCCGATTCGTTCGTGCAAATTGGTATTAGTATAGAAATATAGGAGTCCCATCTGACAAAAAGGGGGGTACCCCCTCAACCGTTTTCGGCTTTTTGAGATGGGGTTTTGTTTGGTTGAAAAACTTTTGATGGGGCACTCATGGGACATTTCACTACAAACAATGACAACAACTCACAGCTAATTGCAGAATGGACTTTTGTGTAACTCGTTGATTTGTATGCCGTCTAGCTTTGTCGTTGTTTGTTGGTTGTTGTGAATTTGGGACTTAAAATCCCTCGGTGGCAACACCGTGCCGGTTCAAGTCCGGCCCCGAGCACCATTTAAAATCAAGCACTTAGCCTCTCTTTACTGACTCTGGTTTTCGTTAGTCCGATGTTTAGACTACCCATGGACTACCCATGGACTACCCATGGACTACCTAGAGTGCAGCATTATATTCAAGACAGCCAACTAAAGGGTCTGTATCAACGTAAGCGAACCACTGGCAACAAGTGGGTCGTCAAAGCAAAGCAACGTGGTATCAATAAGCCAGTCACTGTTACGCTGGGTCGAGTAGAAGTGATTCCTGTTAGAGACGCCCGAAGGCTCGCCAGAGAAAAGCTGGCTCTACTAGCTAAGGGTATTAACCCCAATACACCGGCAAAACAAAGCCGAGTTTATCAGCCGCCCACTCTGTATTACCCCTGCGTATTACCCTGCGTGATGCATTGGAAGAGTATCTAAGCCTGCGTAACCTCAAACCATCTACCGAGAAGTCATACCTATAGGTGATTGCCAGAGCTTTCACAGGTTGGCTAGACAAGTCCTTAAGGGATATTTCTCGGCGCAACATAGTTAAGCGTTATCAAGAGATTCAAGAGGGTATTGCTAGGCGAAAGAAGCAGCCAGAGAAGGCCAACCCTAGGGGCTTGGCAGAGGCTCAGAAGGCGATGCGATATTTGTCTGCAATTATGAACAGTAATGCTAATGACAGACCCAGCGGAGTTTGTCTATCTAAAATAATATCGATGGTATGGAAAAATATACAAACTGTATTATTACGAAGCATTGAAGAAATCACATTAAATGCAAATGACTCTAAAGCCCATTGACTTCTATTCGATTTAAAATAATTTATATCTAATCATGTGATTCAGTTCACAAAAATAAATCTTTTTTCAAATTTATTTGAATTTTAGTGCTGGGCAAGTGCTAGGTTAAAGTTACTAGTTTCTAGGCATTTTTTTAATCTACCGTCTAAGTAAATTTGAATCACAGATGATGCGTCAAAGTGTAACAGAGGCCGTTGGCTGCCCCGAGGAGCAATTAATAAGGTGTATATAAAATACCTAGCTATTTTTTTAGCTGCCTTGCTTATTGCAATAAGCTGGATTTTGATATCTGCGCGCAAGGATCAATTATCACAGCAATACATCGAGGAAGATCGGGCTGCTTTTCACAATGCTGAGCCTAAAGTAGGTGTAATGGGTGCGATCACTGCACTGATATCATGGTGGACAAAGCCACCACCCAAACCAACTCCTGAGCCAACGCATCCTTGGGTTGCTTGGCTTAACCCCAAGCCCGCCACACCGGCTCTATCCATTGCCCTATCACAAACTAAAATAAGATTAAGTTGGAATGCCACAGAACAGGCAGAGTACTATCCAGTTTATGCCTACAATGGTTTTCAGTGGCAGTATATAGGGGATATCACAGGTACTGGCGTCGATTACGACTATCAACAGCAGAGTTGGGATCCCGATACATTGCAATTAAAAATTCTTGCCTGTAAAGCTAAACCCTGGTGGTTATTTTGGGCTTGGTGGCAACCTGACCGATGTAGCAACTGGTCAAATGCCGTCAATACTTCACAATATTTAACCCATAAACTCCAACCAAACCTATCACCTGTTGTTACCATTGACAGTCCTGCTAGCTTGACCACCGTGGGGGCAATGTCGGTCAGTGTTAGTGGTGAAGTATCCGATAGTATTGTATTACTGACTGTAAACGATGAGCCCATCGCGGCTAGCGCAGGCCGTTACAGTACCGAAGTCAATCTCAGAGAGGGGCGCAATACCATTATTGCCCGAGCGATTGATAATCAGAACAACCTTACTACCGCCTCGATCAGTGTCTTTTTGGATTTGACACCGCCTATTATCACTGTGGCATCACCTGCAGAAGGGGAAACCCTTTACAAAGATAAGTTGACGGTGACCGGCTTGGTTGATGATATTGTGCGTGGCACCATAGAGCAGCCACAGGTCAATATTATCGCCAACGGCATTTTGGGCACGGTTTCCAATGGCAGTTACTCGGTCAAAGATATTCCCCTACAACTGGGTGATAATACCATCATTCTCTCAGCGTCCGATCAGGTGGGTAATACCGCGCAAAAAAGTTTCCCTGTTCGCTACGAATTACCCACTGGAAAACAGCTACAACTGATTGAAGGGCAGAATCAATCGGCACAGATAGCCACGGTGTTAGATAATCCCCTGCGGGTCAAGGTAGTGGATGACACTGGTGCACCAGTCGGTGGCGAGACTGTGGTATTCCGTGTAGTAAAGGGGGCTGGCACTGTAGCGGCCAACACCCATCAAGAGACTTATGTAATTGCAATCAAAACAGATACCAATGGTGAGGCACAAACTCGTTTCCGTCTTGGTCCGCGGGTGGGTCGAGGCAACCATAAAGTGCGCGCAACCATAACTGGCTCTGCCAGTGACATACTATTTAGTGCCAGCGGTCTAGCCAAAATCGGCAATGAGATTGGCGTTAATTCCCCAGGCAACCAGCGTGCTGATGTAGAAGACAATTTGTCTGATTTACTCGATAAGGAAAAGCCCTGTTTTAACATTCATACCATTAAGATAATTGGTGAACGAGCCGAAGATTTTAGTATGGCGCTGGATGCGATTTATACCCAAGAAAAAGGCATACAGGTGAATCCACTCAATCACTGCATTGGTGCCAAATCCATTAAGATAATCATGAAAAAAGTGCAAAACCGGATAATATCGGCAGGCTATATTACCACGCGCATCATGGTACAGCCACAGAATTTGAATGCAGGTTTGTTGAATCTAACAGTTATTCCAGGCGTGATTAATGACATTGTTTTTGTCAAAAAAGGAGACAGCATAATTGTCCCAGTGCATTGGAATTCCATGCCAATGAAAAAGGGTAAGCTGTTAAATCTGCGTCAAATTGAGCAGGGACTAGAAAATTATAAGCGCGTGCCATCCGTTGATATTGATATCAAAATTGTACCTACACAGGGCGCGCAGGCCAAGCCTGGACAAAGTGATTTAGTAGTGAATTGGCAGCAAAAGAAGGTTTTTAGAGGTTATATTTCGGTTGATAATTCGGGGAGTAAAAATACGGGTATCTATAAAAGTAATATCAATGTGTCGATGGACAACCTGTTAGGTATGAATGATATTTTTTCGGTAAGTATGGGCAATGATTTAGGGGGTGGTAATAAAGGTAATAAAGGCACTAAAAATGGATCATTGCACTATTCAATTCCTTTCGATAATCGTCTGATAAGCTTTGTAAGGAGCCAATACGAATATCATCAAACCGTAAGAGGTGCTACCCAAGATTACCTTTATAATGGCAGAAGTCATGATAAAAATCTTACTGTGTCACAGATGCTTTATCGCAATGCCAAAAGTAAAACCAAGTTGAATTTAAGCTTGTGGACGCGAGAGAGTAATAATTTTGTAAACAATACCGAAATATACAAACAGCAACTGCGTATGGATGGGTATGACTTAAGTACTTACCATTCAGTGCAGGTTGGAAAAACCCAGATTAACGGCACTGTGACTTATCGCAAGGGTACTAAAAATTCACCTGATGCGCTTGGAGAATTATCAAATACGGAGGCATCACATTCCAAATATTATATGGGTGCCTTGCAAATCAAACGTTCGGTTAAAGTCTTTAACAAAAATGCAATGTATCAATTGGCTTTAAAAGGCCAGTTGAACAGTACAGCCTTGGAACCACAGGATCGTTTTTCAATTGGCTCGCGCCATAGCGTGCGGGGCTATAGTGGCGAGCGTACGCTCAGTGCAGAGAGGGGTTACACCGCGCGTAATGAATTGATTTTCTCAGTTAATGCACAGCAAATCTATTTGGCGGCTGATTATGGCAAAGTCAGTGGCCCTTCTTCAAAGCGATTGATTGGTCAACATTTGTCAGGTTGGGGGGCGGGTGTGCGCGGACAAAAAAGCAAAGTCAACTATGGTGTTTTTGTTGGTCTTCCAATGGATTATCCCGATGGTTTTAAGCCAGACTCCAAAGTTATAGCGATAAATATTGGGGCGTCTTTTTAATATGTAAATCAATGGCTGAAAAGCCCTATATGGAAGTAATGAGATAAATCAAGATAGGAACACAAAGGGAATGATAAAGGATTATTATTATGAGCAAGGATTGCTGCAAAATTATCTTTAATAAGATAGGTAGCGCGTTAATGCTGGTTTCTGGTATCGCCAAAAACCATGGTAAAGACAGCCTGTTACGTCAAATAAACAGCCATAAGCCTGTCAGAATAGTTTATAAAACTTCTTTCCTCTCAATACTCAAAGCTTGGGCATTGGGGCTGATATTTGTATCTGTGATGATACATAGTAAGCAGGTGGCAGACTCAACAGCACCTGGTAATAAACAGCCGATTATTTTGCAAACAGCCAATGGTGTGCCTAAAATTGATATACAAACGCCTGATAAACAGGGTCTTTCGCATAATATTTATTCACAATTTGATGTCGATCCAAAAGGCGTTATCTTAAACAACGCTACCGAAGATGTGCGGACTCAGTTAGGTGGTTGGGTTAAGGGCAACCAGTGGTTGGCCGAAGGCAGAGCCAATATCATCCTCAATGAAGTGAATACACAAGATCCGAGTTTGATTAATGGATTTATCGAAGTGGCAGGTCAGCGCGCTGAAATGATTATTGCCAACTCAGCAGGTATACAGGTAGATGGCGGTGGGTTTATTAATATCAGCCGTGCAACGCTAACAACAGGTAGCCCCGTCCTCAACCAGGATGGTCTGAAAGCCTTTCGTGTTGAGGGAGGAAAAATCTCAATTAACGATCAAGGCTTAAAGGCGCAATCGACCGATTATACCGGTATTCTCGCTCAAGCCATTGAAGTTAACGCAGATGTGTGGGCAAAAAATTTGCAAACCATAAGTGGCAATAATCTTATCCAGCGCAATACAGGCGTTGCAAATAATACCGTTGAGAAAGTGCTTGCCAGTACAGGTGACAAGCCCGCCTTTGCGATTGATGTATCCTCGTTGGGCGGCATGTATGCAGGCAAAATCCAATTAATTGGCACCCAGGTTGGTATAGGGGTAAATAATGAAGGTGTAATTGCCGCTGATGTTGGTGATGTCACCTTGACCCATGATGGTCAATTAATTAACAAAGGTACTCTCACTAGTCACACACAAAAAGTACAAATTACCACAGAAAGTTTAGATAACTCAGGCATTATACAGGCTAAAGACAATACCGAAATTAACATAGCACAGGATGCAAAAAATAGCGGTTTAATCAGCACAGAAAATGAATTACATATCAATGCAAGCAATGCTATTGATAATTCACAAGGCGAACTAAGTGCGCCGCGACTTGATATTCAGGCGCAATTCTTAAGTAATGCGCAGGGACGTATTGAACAAACTGCTAGCCAAAACCTAGAAATTACTACACAAGCTCTTAGTAATACCAGTGGTTTAATTGGCTACGTAATTGAAGATTTAAATACAGAGACAAGACAGGATACAGGTAATAGTGGCTCTCCATCAGGTTCTGACAGTTCAACTAATACAGCTAATAACAAAAATGGTGATTCAGACGACGACAGTGTGACTGAATTCGCCGCTGGGCAAATTAAAATTGCACAAAATCTCAATAATAATGAAGGTTCGGTTATTGCCAATGGTCATACCAATATTCAAACCACGCAGAGTTTTAGCAACACCCAAGGAGAGGTAAATATTGAAAACCTACAAGCCAGTGGTCGTGAATTTACAAATACCCAAGGCAGCATTAATGCACAGATCGCAACTATTAATGTAGACAATGGTAGCAATATTGAAGGAAAAATTCATGCATCCCAGCAGCTAGATATCAACGTGGCACAAACGCTGGATAATACTCAGGGTGAGTTAAATACCAATGCCGCGCAGCAGCTAATTAATGCGCACACCTTAATTAACCAGCAAGGCACTATTGCCCACAAAGGAGACCAACAACTAAAGATTACTGCCAACAGCATTAAAGGCAACGAAGGCAGTATCCTAAGTGAGTCAAATCTAAATATTGATGCCTCGCAAGTTAGTCTGAATAAAGCGCAAACTCAAGCACAAAAAATACATATTAAAGCGGATAATTTAAGCCACCAGCAAGCCAGTTTGATACAAACCGGTGGTGAGGTGCTGACGATTAACGTCACCGAGCAGATCGATAATACCCAGGGTAACATTTATAACGCAGCCAATATCAATATCACCACAGGTGATTTAAAAAACCAGGCTGGCAGTATCAAAACAAAAGCTGCGCTCGATATTGCCGCATCTGGTGCAGTGGACAGCTATTCAGGAAAGCTCCTTGCAACTGACACCATACAAATCGATAGTGCCAGCCTAGATAACAGTAAAGGTGAGATTAAATCTGGTGCCTCTCAAACCATCACCACCAGCGGTGATATCACCAATATTGATGGTTCAATCGAATCTTCCAACAAGTTAACCCTGGATGCTAATGGCAAGCTTGATAATACCCGTGGCAAGGTTGCCTCAAAACAAACCCTAGATATTGATGCACAGCAACTAAATAACAACCAGGGTAAGATATTTTCAACCGATGCCAATATTGCTATTAATAGCGCAGGCATCAGCAGCCAGCAGGGGCTAATTCAAGCAGCGACAGACCTAACCATAGATAGCCAAGCGCTGGATAATAGCAAAGGCAAAATTTCAGGCGAAGGGGTTGATATCAACACCAATAACAAGGCGCTTACCAGCACAGAGGGCAATATTCAATCAAGCACCACATTAAGCATAGCAAGCGGCGCTTTAAACAATGATTCTGGTTTAATCCAATCCACTGGCGAGCTTACCATTAATACCCATGGGCAAGCCCTTAGCAATCAAAATGCCAAAACCGAAAGCAACCAGGATACCAAAACCGAAAGCAATCAGGATACCAAAGTTGATAAAGGTATTATTAGTCAAAGTACCTTGGAGATTAACGCAGGCGACATTAACAGTAACAACGGCCTTATTGGTGCCAAAGATAACTTAAACATAATAGCCGAAGCTGTAAGCAATCAAAGCGGAGCTATCCAAACCGAGCAACAGCTTACCCTCACTGCCGCCAGCCTAGATAATAATTCGGGAAGCCTGCAGTCAGGTGATTCGCAGATCTTAGATATTAGTGGTGATATTACAAATATTGCAGGCTCAATTCAGTCCGTCAGTGATTTACAAATTAGCGCTAATGGCAAGCTTGATAATACCCATGGCAAGGTTGCCTCAAAACAAACCCTAGATATTGATGCACAGCAACTAAATAACAACCAGGGTAAGATATTTTCAACCGATGCCAATATTGATATTAATAGCACGCAAAGCATCAACAGCCAGCAGGGGCTAATTCAAGCAGCGACAGACCTAACCATAGATAGCCAAGCGCTGGATAATAGCAAAGGCAAAATTTCAGGCGAAGGGGTTGATATCAACACCAATAACAAGGCGCTTACCAGCACAGAGGGCAATATTCAATCAAGCACCACATTAAGCATAGCAAGCGGCGCTTTAAACAATGATTCTGGTTTAATCCAATCCACTGGCGAGCTTACCATTAATACCCATGGGCAAGCCCTTAGCAACCAAAATACCAAAACCGAAAGTAACCAGGATACCAAAACCTATAAAGGTATTATTAGTCAAAGCAAGCTCAACATCACTGCCGGTGAAATTAACAACGCCAGCGGTTATATCGGATCAAAAGGCAACAGCACCATTGATGCCAGTACCATTGATAATAGCCATGGAAAAATACAAACCGAGGCAGATTTAACCCTCACAGCAAGCAACACAGATAAAGAAAATAGCATCAACAACGATGCCGGTGAAATCACTGCGATGGGCAAGGCACAAATCACCAGTGGCGGAGATATGAGTAATGTGGCAGGTCAGGTGATTGCCAACAAAACCCTAAACCTAAACACGCAGGCGCTGGATAATAGCAAAGGCAAAATTTCAGGCGAAGGGGTTGATATCAACACCAATAACAAGGCGCTTACCAGCACAGAGGGCAATATTCAATCAAGCACCACATTAAGCATAGCAAGCGGCGCTTTAAACAATGATTCTGGTTTAATCCAATCCACTGGCGAGCTTACCATTAATACCCATGGGCAAGCCCTTAGCAACCAAACTACCAAAGCCGATAAAGGTATTATTAGTCAAAGCAAGCTTAATATCACTGCCGGCGATATAAACAACGAAACTGGTTTTGTGGGTGCCACAGATACTATCACCATAAATGCACAGAAAGTGAAAAACCAAAAAGGAGCGATTGAAACCCAACAAAGTTTGCAGCTAACCGCCAGCAGTTTGGATAATCACCAAGGTAGCATTCAGGCACAGGATACGATGACCTTAACCTTAACAGGAGGAGACCTTACCAATAAGGCAGGGTTGATTCGTGCAAATAAAAAACTCAGCGTTAGTGCCGCGACTATCAATAATTCCAATACCCAAGATACCAACAACAGTCTGGGCTTACAGGCCAATAACATCGATTTAACAGCAAACTCTGTCAATAATAAACAGGGTATGGTTATTGCCAATCAAGATATCCATATTACCGCCAGTGCTACTGTGAATAATACCCAAGGCAAGATAAATGCTAGTCAGAATATTGATATAAACGACAGCAATGCTAACAGCAAAAAACTAGCTATAACCAATACCAAGGGCACGCTTATCGCCGGGAAAAATTTAACTATTAAGAGCCAATCACTTACTGGTGATGGTGAATTATTAGCCGATAATGATATTTATATCCGTATTGGTCAGGCCTTTAATCACACGGGAGAACTAATTGCCAACGGTAGCATCGATCTAGCCACGCAATCCAGTTTAAACAACAACGGCAAAATTAATGCTGGGCAAAATATTAAATTATATGCCAAAGGCGACCTGACCAATCAGCGTGATATGGTTGCAAAACAGGACTTAACGCTATCAGCTAAAAAAATTGATAATAAGCAAGGCAAAAAAATCCTTGCCAATCAGTTGAAAATAACTGCGCAACAAACCGTCAATAATTTAGGGCGGCTTGAAGGTAAGCAATTATTAAGGGTTACGGCTAAAACCATTAACAATAAACCGACCGGTAAATTGCTCAGCAATAGTCGCGATGGTAAAACCATACTCAATGCCAGTAATACGCTGGTCAATACCGGTTTAATTAACGGTGCCAATACCATAATTAAAGCCAATACAGTCAAAAACACTGAAAAAATATACGGTACTAATATTGCCATACAGGCCAATCAGCTTACCAATGGTAAAGATCGCACTGCGGCCTTGAAATGGGTAAATGGCGGTAATAACAGTGCCGGAGTAATTGCAGCGCGTCGCGATTTACATCTGACTGGTAATACCCTGTTAAACGAAGAAGGTGCGTTAATCCTTGCTTTAGGCAATTTATCTGTGGGCGGTTCATTAAATGCCAATAATCAAGCCATAGGCAAAGCGAAAAGCCTAACCAATGCCTCGGCGGATATTAATATACGGGGTAATGCGAATATCAAGGTGCAGCAAATTTATAATAAGGATAGATATTTGGTTTTAGATACAGAAACCTCCGAATCTAAGAAAAGGGCGGTGGTGACGGTTGAAGGAAAAACTAAAGAACATAATTTAAATGATTTAAAGGCTTGGAAATCATATCGTCAACGGTTGAGTTGTGGCCGAGGATGCAAGCGTCCTTATGAGACCATCTACGAGTATGAAGACGCTAGCTTAGATTTATTTAATCCGAAGGAATCTGCCTTTAAATGGTTTCCGAACCGTACCAGTAATCAACATAAGCTCTGGGGTATTCAAGTGGATGGTCAGAACTTAGATGGCTATCACCGGGGTGAAACAGAGCGCCCAAGTTATACGATCAAGCAGTTTACTGAAACCGAAGAGAAAACAGTGGTTAAGAGCAGTAAGCCAGGTAGGATAAAAGTTGGGGGCAATTTAAAATTTTCTGATAATTTAAACAATAAAGATAGCCAAATTTTGGTTGGAAAAAGTATCAGCAGTAATAGTGGTCGGAGTGCACAAAATACTAGTACAGAGGGGACATTAACCAAGAAAAGGCAGAATGGTAAATCTGTTACCTACACAACACGCAGATACAGAAATGATTATAAGTGGCATGAGGTTCCACCCGACTATAAAACGAGATTTCATTACAACGGCAGTAAAAGTTGGAATGAAGATAGCTATACGCCCGCGCCGACTAGAAGTACTTTTTCTCTAAAGACAGCATTTACTAAAAAAAATCAAAAGGTTAGCGTATCCGGTTATATTGCCAATGCAGCCAGCAGTGGGCGCAATACAAAATCTGTTACAACTGATAAATCTGATATTAATGCTGATGCCAATACAGACACCAGAGGTGATATACAGACAGCTAAAGGCGGTGTAACAGGTAGCAATTCAGACCCACAGAATGAGGATATTGAAACCGTTAATACAGCCACCGGAGGTGATATACAGACAGCTGAAGGCGGTGTAACAGGTAGCAATTCAGACCCACAGAATGAGGATATTGAAACCGTTAACACAGCCGCCGGAGGTAATGGGCAAGCAGGTGCAGGTACTACCAAAGCAACCACACAAGATCAAACCACTCAGTCAATAACCGGTGACTATAACCTAGGTCAGCGCGGTGAAGCGCAGACAGCTGAAGGCAATGTTAAAGGTAGCAATTCAGACCCACAGGATGTGGATATTCAATCAGCTGATATCAGCGGTGAAGGCCAGTCAATTCAGCGAACTATTTCAACCTCAAACCCCAATACCGCACTGCCTACATCAGCTTTATTTAATGTTAACCCAGGCGCTACATCGGGATACATTATTGAAACCGATTCCGAATTTACTAATCATAAAAAATGGATAAGCTCAGATTATTTATTAGAAGCCCTGTCGCTAGGTCCTATTGCCACACAGGCTCGCTTGGGCGATGGCTTTTACGAACAGCAACTGATCACAGATCAGGTTGCCGCACTTACCGGGTACCGTTTCCTGCCAAACTATGCCGATGACGAAGAACAGTACATGGCCTTAATGAATAATGCGGTCGCCTTTGCTGATGAACATAAGGTGCGCCCCGGTGTAACCTTAAGCAAGGCGCAAATGGCACAGCTGACCAGTGATATCGTATGGCTAGTTGAAAAAGACATCCGCCTTGAAAACGGTCAAATAGTCAAGGCACTGGTGCCTCAACTGTATGTGATCGTTAAAGAAGGTGATCTAGAACCCACAGGTGCGTTAATTTCTGCAAATAATATTGATTTAAAACTCTCAGGTAATCTGACTAATCAGGGCACCATTGCCGGACGTAAAATTCTGAAAATGAATGCCACTACGATTAATAATTTATCAGGCCGACTCACAGGCCAACGAGTTGGCTTAAATGCTACCCAAGATATCAACAATATTGGCGGCATAATTGAAGCAGATAAACAGCTGCAACTGAAAGCCGGGCGCGATATTAATGTTAAAACCACCACTCAAAGCAATAAAAACAAAATGAGTAGCAACCAAACCGTTGACCGCGTGGCAGGTTTATATGTCAAAAGCCCCAACGGCTCCAGCTTAGTTGTCTCTGCGGGTAGAGACGTCAACCTAAAAGCGGCTGAAATTAGAAACAACGCCAGCCAAGGGAGTAGCCTTATCAATGCAGGTAATAATATCAACCTTAAAACAGTGGATACCCATGTTGAAGAAAAAAGCATTATTGATAGCAATAACAAAACGCACAGCATAAAACAGCAAGAAATAGCCACCGATATTAATGTTGTCAATAATCTGCAATTCCAAGCGGGGAAAAACATCAACATTCGCGGAGCGTCCATCAATAGTGAAACAGGCTACATTAACGCGTTAGCAGAGGAAAATATTAATATAGAAGCCAGTCAATCACGCGAGATGGTCGATCGCCACTACAAAAATAAATACCGCAGTGGCATCTTTGCTAAAACCACAGTAACAGGCCGCGAGCACAGTGACAGCACCACCGCCAATGCAGCCAGCCTAAGTGGTGCCAATATAAACCTACAGGCAAAGAAAGATGTTGTGGTAAAAGGCAGTAATGTGATTGCCGATAATAACGTCAATATTGTCGCCATCGAAGGTAATGTAACTATTGAACAGGCCACCGAACAATACCAAAACAACGCCTACCGACGTGAAAAAGAAAGTGGCCTTAGATCCAGTGGTGGGTTTGGCCTAACCGCAGGCTCCAGCGAAACCGAGCAAACCAGCAACCAGCAGGGCACCAGCGGCAGCGGCAGCAAAATTGGCGCACTTAACGGCAAACTAAACATTAGCGCCGGTAAAGAGCTAAATGTTAAGGGCAGTGATCTACTTTCAGGCATTGGCAATGATATCAACCTGCGAGGTGAACGTGTTACCGTTGAAGCCGGTGCAGATCGGGGCAGCACCTTTGATAAAACCAAAACCAAGCAAACAGGTTTAACCGTCTCAGTGGGCAATGCGATTCTCGATACCGCACAAACAGTAAATCGCATGCAGCAAATTAAAAAGGCAAGCAGCAACTCCAGAGTGGATGCCTTTGCTGACGCAACCGCAGTGCTAGCTGCCAAAAACCTCAAAGACAAACTAACCGATAGCAACGGTAACTTTGATGCAGACAAAGCCAAACAACTTAAACTCAGTGCCACATTAGGGCATAGTGAAAGCACCAGTAAAAATACCAGCCAATACAGCAACAGCTCAGCCAGCAATATCACCGCAGGCGGTAATGTCAATATTGTCGCCACCGGTGGCGGTGACAATAGCGACATTACTATCACCGGTTCTAATATAGGCGCTGGCAATTATATTAACCTCACAGCAGATGATGCAGTTACCCTAAAATCTGCCCAAAACACCCATACCCAGCACAGCAAAAACCATAGTAACAGCGCCTCCATAGGCGCGAGTATTGACGCCACAGGTGAGTGGAGTGTTGATTTGGCCTACAGCCAAGGCAAAGGGCAGGGTGATGGTAGCAGTGCTACCCACCAAGACAGCGTGCTGCAAGCCGGCAAAGTAAATATCAACAGTGGAGGTGATACCCAACTGCACGGCGCACA
>Ga0206126_10000258_pt1 | contig 71976 bp, 107 predicted proteins | sample Helgoland_Spring_5_FD_148621 | JGI IMG/M metagenome (GOLD analysis project Ga0206126, IMG submission 148621) | Pelagic subsurface seawater microbial communities from Kabeltonne, Helgoland, North Sea - Helgoland_Spring_Bloom_20160412_1 | ecosystem: Environmental > Aquatic > Marine > Epipelagic ...
AGTACAGGTGGTACAGGTTCGCAAGGAGCAACAGGTTCACAAGGTAGTACAGGTACAACAGGTTCACAAGGTAGTACAGGTACCACAGGTTCAACGGGGTCACAAGGTGCTACGGGAAGTCAAGGTACTACGGGAAGTACAGGTGGTACAGGTTCGCAAGGAGCAACAGGTTCACAAGGTAGTACAGGTACAACAGGTTCCACAGGTTCACAAGGTGCTACGGGAAGTCAAGGAAGTACAGGAACTACGGGTTCAACGGGTAGTCAAGGAGCCACGGGAAGTCAAGGAAGTACAGGAACTACGGGTTCAACGGGTAGTCAAGGAGCCACGGGAAGTCAAGGTTCAACAGGAACAACAGGTAGTACAGGTTCGCAAGGTGCCACAGGTTCCACAGGTTCTCAAGGTACTCAAGGTACTCAAGGTCCTAAAGGTGCTCAAGGTATTCAAGGTATTCAAGGTTTCCTTGGTGAAACGGGACCACAAGGTACTACGGGAAGTACAGGTGGTACAGGTTCACAAGGAACGACAGGTGCTCAAGGAAGTACGGGGACTACGGGTAGTACAGGTTCTCAAGGAACTACGGGTTCTACGGGCTCTCAAGGAACTACGGGAACAACAGGTTCTCAAGGAGCAACGGGAAGTCAAGGTTCAACAGGTTCAACGGGTGGTACAGGGTCACAAGGAGCCACAGGTTCAACAGGGGCTCAAGGTACTCAAGGTATTCAAGGTATTAAAGGTAATCAAGGTGTTCAAGGTGAAGTAGGTGAAATAGGAGCACAAGGTACAGCAGGTGCAAATGGTAGTCAAGGTGCAACAGGTAGTCAAGGAACTACGGGAACAACAGGAAATACAGGTAGTCAAGGAACTACGGGTACAACAGGAAATACAGGTAGTCAAGGTTCTACGGGAACAACAGGAACACAAGGTTCAACAGGTTCAGGAACACAGGGTACAACAGGGGCTACGGGAAGTCAAGGGGCGGCAGGAACAGGAAGTCACACATTTAGTTCGGCAAATAATACATCTGGTAGATATGGATTTAATATTGACCAAGTGCCTGATAATACTGATTTTGAAGCTGCGGGTTGGGTATCAATTACTGCATCAAATGGAAATACCTACTATGCTCCTGTGTGGGCATCGGAAGGTGAATAATAATAAAATATCTTTATAAATATATATTTATTCCGATTTTATTGATAAATTTGTTCATTAATCTATAAAACACACCCTATGAATAAAAATGTCTGCAAATCTGCAATAAAAAGAGGGGGAAGAATTACTCCATTAATTATCCCTTCTGAATTTACTAACGGTTTAGGTTTAATGAACCCAAGTATTCTCAAAGTAAAAAATAAATACCTTGTAAATATAAGATGGGTGGGGTATGCACTTTATCATTCCGAATATAATCAAAAATTTCAAAGTCCATATGGTCCTTTAGTTTATTTAAATCCTGAAGATGATGTCACATTAACAACAGTAAATTATAAATGTGAATTAGATATTAAAAGTGGTAAATTAAAAAAATATCAAGAAGTTAATACTAAAAAATTAGATGTAAAGCCTTTGTGGGAATTTATAGGATTAGAAGATGCAAGATTAGTTAATTGGAATGACAAACTAATTATGACAGGTGTAAGAAGAGATACAACAACAAATGGAGTTGGTAGAATGGAAATATCTGAAATAAAAGTTGATAAAGAAGTTAAAAGAACAAGAATAGAAGCACCAATAGATACATATTGTGAGAAAAATTGGATGCCTATATTAGATAAGCCTAATCATTATGTAAAATGGACTAACCCTACTGAAATAGTAAAAGTAAGCACAAAAAATAAAAATTCTAAAGTTGTAAAATTAGTAGAACAAGAATTAAAAACAGAAAGAGATTTAAGAGGAGGTTCTCAAGTTATAAAATATAAAGGTTATTGGGTATGTTTAACTCACGAAGTAGATTTATGGAGAAACGAACACAATAGAAAAGATTGTCAATATTATCATAGATTTATTGTATGGGATAAAAATTGGAAGATTGTTTATTCATCAGATGAATTTAAATTTATGGATGCAAGAATAGAATTTTCTTGTGGTTTGCATTATGAGAATAATGAGTTTTTAATAACTTTTGGTTTTCAAGATACTACTGCATATTTACTATCAATGCCTTCATCTTATTTTGAAGAAATGGTGGGTATGAAGAAATCAAAATCAAAAGATGGTGATATAAAAGAAATTAATAATCTTAATAAATTCATTAATAATCCAAATTTATATCAATCTAATTTTGATTTAGGTTTAGATTACTTTGAACAAGGTCAATATACATCTGCTCTTTCTTTCTTTTTAAGATGTGCTGAAATAGAAGATACCCCTAAAGATTTAGTATATGAATCTTTATTATTTATAGCAAAATGTATTAATCTATTAGGAAGAAGAAAATGGGTAGAGTTAACACTATGGACAAATGCATCAAGATTTATGCCTAATAGACCTGAAGCCTATCTATTTATATCTCAATATTATGAACAAATTAACAATTTTTCAGTAGCACAATCATTTGCTAAAATTGGATTAGAATTTAAAGATAATGCTAAAAAGATAAGTCCTTTAATAGGATATGAACATTATTATCAATTAGAATTTCAAGATGCATTATGTTCGTGGAATTTGGGAGAAGGTGATGTGGCAAGAAAGAAATTTAATGTATTAGGTTTTTCAAATCATCCAATATCTAAATTTTATAAAGATTTAATACAAACTAACATTACATCTTTAGGAGTTTCAAGTGACCCTTTTTTACCTTATGATAAAGCTAATGCAGAAAGATTAAGATATAAATTTAAAGGATATAGTAAAATTGAAAAAAATTATTCTCAAACATATCAAGATTTATTTGTTCTCTCAATGTTAGATGGTAAAACTAATGGAGAATATCTTGAAATTGGCTCTGCTGACCCGTATAAAGGAAGTAATACATATCTTTTAGAGAAATTAGGTTGGACAGGATTATCTTTAGAGATTATAGAAGAAGAAGTAGTAAGATTTAGAGAACATAGAAAAAATCCTGTTGTTTTATGTGATGCTACACAATATGATTACTCTAATTTAATTGGTGTAATAGACTATCTACAAATTGATTGCGAACCACCTGCAACTACATTTGAAATATTAACTAATTTACCTTTGGATAAGTGTGATTTTAAAGTAATAACATATGAACACGACCATTATACTGATATGACAAGTAAGTATCGTGAATTGTCAAGATTGTATTTATTATCTAAAGGATATAAATTAGTAGTTAAAAATATTGCCCCTGATGATGTTTCTTGTTATGAAGATTGGTATATACATCCAAAATATATTAAGCCTGAAATTTTTGACATAATGTTTGAGGAATCTGAAGATGTAAAAAAGGCTGACACCTATATGCTAAACAAAGTAGTTAAAAAGAAAAAAAATATAGACACTACCAAGGTAGTTGCTCATATAACAGAAGAGCAATGGAAAAATGCAAAATTTATACCTGATAAGAAATAATATGAATAAAGAGTTACAATTTGCATTAGAATTAAATAACTGTACTTTGATAGATGGGTGGAATGATGCAGTTATTGGAATTACTCATAGTGATAAACCTAAAGCAGTTTATAGTGTTTCTAAATGTATAGCACTTATTAAAATAAAAGAAAATATCTCTTTTGAAGAGGCTGAAGAGTTTTTTATTTATAATCAATTAAAAGGAGAAGATGCTCCTATTTTTGTAGGTTTAAATCAAGACTTATCTTCGGATGTAGATTATTATCGTTTAACAGATGCACAAATACAAGAAATGTATTCAAGATAATCTAAAATAGTTTTGCTTGAGTTTGTGGTCTATAACTTGCATCATATCTTTTATTAACACCTTTTGGATAATTTAAAGTTTTAATTTTTAAATCTTTTTTCATTTTTTTAATATCTTTTTTATTTCCATTAAAAAATAAATACCTATGTGTTGGCTTTAATAACACTTTATCTACAATTTTACCTTTATTGTCTATCCCTCTTCTAATATCAAATGAACTACCATCTTCAAATATATACCTATGTTTAGGGGTGCTTACTCCTGTATATATCCAATTGGTGGCTTGATATATGTAACCATTATGTCCTTGATTTTGGTCTGCATAAGAAACAATACAAGTTGGTTTAGGTAACATTTTTAATGATTTAGAAACAAAATATGATAAAGTATTTTTAGGCAAACCTTCGTTTACTACTAACCTGTTTAATTCAAGAGTTAGACATTCAAAAGAATTAAAAACACATTTTCCATTATTATAATTGTAATTAGGGGGAAATCCAAAAGTACATACTCCATTTAATTGTCCATCTATAAATAGTCCATATGCATAAGATATACTACACATTCGTTTTGCATAATGTTTATTTAATATCCAATCTCTACATTCAAAATTGCTTATTTTCTCAACTTTTTTTTTCATTTGACACATAAATTGCAAACCATTCATCAAAATTTAATTTATCTTTCATAAGTTCTTGTCTAATATCATTACAATAATCGTTGTATTCTATTGCAGTAGTTTTAATAAACTTATAGCTTAAATCTTGAATTTTTTCCATAAATAAATCTATTTCTTTATTTGCTCTTACTAATTGTTTAGCCGACTTGTTCTTCATTATCTTTTATTTCTTTGCAGTATTTGATGGAGGAGTATGTTCTATGGGTACAAACTTATCTTTTATTTCTTTCATCTCCTCTTTCGTGTATTTTTTGGTTGTTTCTTCTGATACAAGTTCAGCGAGATGAATTTTAGCAGATTTTATTTTGGGGTCTAATCCGGGTAATAACGGCTCTTCCGAATTATCTTCTTCCATAGCTTGTTCAAAGATAGATGCAGTTGTTTTGGTTTGGTCTACAACAATAGGGTGATTATTTTCATCTAATCTCATACTACCACCACCTTCTACAACATTATCATATGCAATTACTTTTGACATATTTAAATTTTTTGGTAGCAATTTACATAATTGTTTAAAGCAAGTTTTCTTTGACATCCAATTTTCAGGGTCTTTAGATGTAAACCATATAGAACGATTACCTGCTTTAGAAAGTGTTTGTATGGCTCTTAAATCATCAATATTCATAACTTTAAAAATAGGGTCTTGGTTTTTAAATCTCACTACACAATAAACTGCAATTAATTGACCTCTATCAACAGATGTTGGCTTATGAGATAATGTAGGGTTCAATCCTAACTCATATTCAAAATCATCATTTTCATAAACACATTCACTTGATATATTCTGAACATCAGGATTTCTATACATCAATTTACTTAATCCTTGATAACCAATTTGAAATTGACATTCATTACCATATGGAATAAGCCAACACTCCCCCATTTGTGCAGTTGGTGATAATCCAAATTCAGCACAAGTTAAGATTGAAGAAAAAACAGATGCAGGATTTTTATTGAATACCTGTAAGAGCCTTGAGTTTCTTTTTATTTGATTAACTGCCATATGTATAAATTGTTGTGGGTTAATCTCTTGCTCCTCTAAAAGGTCTTTTATAGTTTGTAAATAATATTTACTTAATTGGTTTTCAAATTTTATTGCTATTTCTTTTGACATTTTATACTTTTTAATTGTTTAAACTTATTCATTTTCTTATCTATGGTTTTACAATCCTTGTAATCATCAGTATAACCACCTATTGTATAAACTCTGCAAAACTCTTTTACTTTCTCATCTGTCCACTTAAAATTTTTCATATTTGTATATCTTTTAGTGATTTACTTAATTTTTGTGGTATTGAATAACTTGCTCTTACTCTATTAGATATTGTTTTATCTAATTGATATAAGTAATCAATTTCTTTGTGAATTTGTTTACTTGTTCTGTTGCCTACGGTTCCAAACTCTTTTTTATATTTCCATTTTGATACTATTCTTTCCATAATTTCTATTTTTAAAGATTTAAGTTAGTTTGAATATTGTTTTTAATTATATATTGCTTTTCAAGAGAACTCTTAATGTATAAGATTGAATTGGCTCTTTCTTCAAGTGACTTTATATATTCTTTGATTTCATTATTATCAAGAGAAACATAGTAACCTTTACTTGTAGCAATTAAACAAGCTACATAACCATTTGCTCGTATATGATGAATTATTTTTCTTAAACGACTATCAGTAATTTTATACCCTTTGTCTTTTAAAATTTTACATATATACTTGTTGGTAACGGCTTTATCTTTTCCTATTTTAGTTTTTAATCCACTAACAATGATAGGGAGTAAAGTTCTTAACTCATAATCATTTAACTCGTGAGTTATTTCTGAAAAATTAGTTATGCTCATTTTATTTACTTTGGTTATACATTTGATTTCATTACAAATATATAAAAAAAACAATACAAACAATATATCTTTAAAGATATTTAAGAAAATATCTAATTAAATATTTATTTAACCTGATAATCTCCTAAAAAAAATGCTTTATTTTTATCTAATTTTTGCACTCTAATATGAAAATAATGCTCATCTACTGATTTAATATATTCCATATTTCGTTGAAAGTCTGTCATTTCGTGTGCAACCACACCATTTTCCCACTTTTTATGACAAGAGAAACAATGGTAACGAATATTGTTAATATCTGTTATTAAAGATTTAGAGTGTGAACGAGGTATTAGATGACTATGAGTTAACTGATTGTATGTCCCACACCCCGAACAACGGTGAGGTAAGGTTTCGGACATCTTTTGATAAACTTTTTCTAATTCTTTATTTACTTTTAAAAATTTCACTCTAATCTATAATGTCTTTCATAGCTTTAAATAATAGTTCGGCTGACTTTTTAGAATCCTTTTCTTTATTTACATCATCTAAATTTTTAACAAATTTTTTCATTCTTAATGCAAATGTTAATTTTCTATATGTATTTCTAATAAACTTTTTCAAAACATAAAACAACTTTACTATTTGAAGAGGAACGGTAAATAATACACATACTATCCATAAAGACATTTCAATAAATATTGGCTCGTGAAAAGGGAAATCTTTTTTTAGTTTTTCTCTATATTCTTTTTGAACATTAAAATATTCAATTACTCCTATTACAAAATACAAAATGACAAATAACTTCATAGTAAAATTTTAATTCAAATATACATAAATAACTACATCTTATCAACCAAGCCTATAATGTCATCAATGTTTTTACTGATAGATTTCATATCTACATATTTTTTATAATAGTCTTTATGCTTAACACATTGCATCAGAAATGAAACATTATAAGTGTCATTAAGAAAATCATCAAATCTAACCTTTCTTCCTAATAATTTTTTCATAGATTTTATAGAATAATTTCCTAATATATGAGAATAAGAGTTGTGTTCTCCTAAATTCATTTGATGTAATTTTAAAGGTATATCTTGCTTTAATCTAAAATTAGGCTCTTTTTCCCTAATACTTCCCACCTCTCTTCCTGACACTTCGCATACAATAGGGGTGATTTCAGGCACTTTTCTGCCTTTTCTATCTATATCCCTTACAAGTGCTTTTTGGAACCTTAAAACCTTTATATATCTATATTGCAAATCATCATCTAATATATTATTTTCAATAAAATCTATTATTGTATTTAATTCGTGTATTTTGTTGTCAAGTTTACTAATCTTCATTTTTAATAGGTGTGATATTAATCTCCGATGTTTTTGGTTAAATGCTTAATATTTGTGCTAAACCATACTTCACTAACTTCAGGAACTTTTACTTTAGATTCACAGGTTTCATTTAAAAAACATTTGGCACATCTTGATATATTTGGTATAGCATTAAATCCATTCTTCATATTATGCATTAAATAATTTAATCCCATCCTTATATCATTTGCGTGTTCTTCATATAAATCTTCTTCTATATTTACTTTTATTATTTTAAAATCGTGTTGATTGGTAGTGGAAAATACCCAAAAATAAAAATCTAAATCTTCTCCATAAATATTTTTATATAGCCATTTATAATGAAGAGATTGTATAAGTAAAGTTAATTTGGGTCTAAATTCTCCTGCAAGATGTTCAGTATTCCAACCATAATCATTCCACTTATCATCAAATAATGCAGTTGTTTTAATATCTATTATGGATTTTTTTCCATTGACTTTAGCAATTATATCAGCCGTGCCTGTTATATTTCCCCAATTCATATTTACTCCTGTCTGAATATCTGTAACATTATAATGCTTAATAGCATAATTATAGTTTTCCACTTGTTTTAACATTCGTTCATATGCAACAGATAATTTACCACTTTTAAGAGTTTTTGGAACAGGAATTTCAGGATGATATGAGGGTAGAGCACCCGTGCATTTATACTCAAACCAATTTCCTAATGCTTGTGCATCAGTAGTTATACCTTTCATACCTTTGATATAAAGGGCTTCAACTTTTAATCCACACTCTTTTTTTTCAGCATATTTAGTTAAGGCTTTGAGTAAAGATTGAGAAATTGATAAATTATCTTTTTTCATTTTTTAATTCCATTAAATGTTCATACCAACCATTATCTCCTTCAACTACTCTAAATAGTTCGCCATCTTCTGCTTGACTACCGTTATTTTTGATTTCGTATTTTTTTTTTACAATATCAGCTACATACTTTTCTATAATTTCAGAATCTACATCCCACCTGTCATCATCATAATCAAAACACATATCTCCATCTTCATCTTTATAAGCATCAATTGGAGAAACATTAGCATAATCCCTTAATAAACTTTTATCCATATAATAATAGCCAATACAATAATAATTATTGTCTACATCTACAAAATATGCAGTTTCGCCATCATCAAATTGTAAAGTTAGATTAGATGGGTATTTCATATATATAATCTTTTAGCAAGTAACAAAACTTCAAGTTCAGATGCACCAACTAAATCTTCTGTTGTTTTAGAATACTGATTTATATATCTTTTAGCACAATCTAATTGTTGATGATTTTCACAACTCTCTATTATTTTTCTTCCTTTATTTTTAGCTTGAAGGATTTTATCCATAATATCTATTCTAAAATTTAAGAGGTTATCGTTGTCTTTTGTTATCATTTTTTAATTTTTTTTAATTTAACAACTAAATTTATAGCTTCATCTTTATGATGATGATTTATTGTTGGTAATATACTTTCTAAATATTTTAGGTCATCACATTTTGATTTCTCTATTCCCATCTCTAATGTTATGGTATATAATCTTTTATATTTTTCTAAAATATTTCTTGTTTCGGGATTAATTAAATCGCCAAGTGTTGATTTTTGATTTTCCATTATTATTTTTTAAAAAGGTAAGCCTTCATCAAGATTATTATCCTCAACAGGAGGATTGGGTACACTTTCTTCTTTTACTTCTTCTTTATTATTAGGCTCAAAAGGTTTGCTTTGTTTCCAAAAATCATCATCTCTTGTAAACCAAGATTTTAATGTAATAATAGATAACTCATCTCCTGTATCTACATTTATATCTATTTCAATATGAACGGCAGATGAGGGCATCCAAGCATAAACATTATTATCTTCATCAGATATGCAAATAGCCTTTTCTCTTATAGAATTAACTATTACCATTTTATCTTCATTATAATCTTTGTCGCAAAATTTACATAATTCTTTTAACATTAATCCTGTTGTAGGACAATGAGAAATTTTCTTTTTATGACTTTCAGATTCTTTTCTTAAAGCAAGTATTTGTTTTTCAGATAACATTGCTCTTTCTTTATAAAAATCTGATAATGATTTAAGAAAAGGGTTTTCTTCTTTATAACTTTCAAGGTATTTTTTTTCCTCTTCAGTAAGGGTTGGTGTGTTTGTGTCCATCTTATTATTATTTAGTATTCATATTCGTTAAATTGCACATCTATTGTTTTATCTTTAAAATCTAATGTTATTTCATTAATTTCTAATTTTCCAAAATCAGATGGTTCATAATCTATTTTTATAGATTTCCATTCTTTATTGTAAGGCTCAACATAAGTAAAGTCAATCTCATCTTTAATAGACAATTCATAATTTTTTTCTACATTATTAGTTGTACTATACATTCCATCAATTTTTATTTCTTTAACAACAGGAGTAATATCTTTAATTCCATAATCTCTGACATTTATCCAAGCCTCCCATTCTACGACAATAGTAATATCTTCAAACATATCGTAATCTTTATCTATTTCTTCAAAATTAAAAAATGTGTAATTTTTTATATCTGTAAGTTTGGTTGTAAATTTTAAATTCATAATTTTTTTTTTTAAATTCCCATCATTTGTAATCTTGCAGTAATAACTTTAGTATAATTGCAAGTGCCACAACATCTACCGTGACCTTTAGATATTGGGTCTGCATTATGCCCATATATTTTAGTTGTTCTGTTTACAGAAATAAATTCCATCTCTTGACCACATAAACAACATTCATTTTCTTTTAACTTTTTTGTAGGTGAGTTTCTCAAAGATTTTCCAACGACTTTTGTTCTTGCTTTATAGTTTCCTCTAAAATTGTGTTTTATAGACATTGCTTTGTAATTTAATTAAACTTATTTGATTTCGGTGTAAAGATAAATAAATTTTATAATCTACAAAATAAATCTTAATAAATAAATAATTTTTTTTATAAAATTAACAATTTACCTGATATATATTGCAGATAAAATATTTTTAAAAATATTTAAAAAAGTATAAAAATCTTGAAAATAATTATATAATACTATGTTTTTTCAATTGGAAAATCGTGATTTCTAAATAATTTTCTTGCTCCTTGTTCATCATCAAGCTGACTTTGAACAAATTCAGGGGAAGGCATAAAAAGATTTTTTCTTCTTAATTCAGGTCCTACAACATTAAACCTTGGTGTTTCTTCTGCTTCTTCTTCTGTAAGGCACTCATAACTTACCATAAGGTCTTTAATATACCTTAAACGGGACTTAATTTGCATTTGCCATTTAGGGTGCATTTGTCCATCTTCCCCTGCTACTTCTTTTAATTTTTGACTTAATTCATTAAATCTTGCATCTAAAAATTTACACCCAAATTTATCAAATCCTGTTTCTATATTGTCTACAAAATCAGGAGTTATAAAAGATTGGTCAATATCAGGGGTTACTGTTTCTGCAATAAGTGGAGTAGATAAATCTACATAAGTATAATCTAAAACTATACGAATTGTTTGTTCAGGTAATAGAGTATATCTAATTTTTGTAAAACCATCTAATATATAACCTTTTTCATCAGGAGTTACTATATAGTTCTGTTGTTGGTATGGGTCAATGGTTGGTGTAAGCACCTTTTGATAAACTCTACCTGTTGCTAAAGTTCTATCAAATAAAAATGGTTGTAGTAATTGTAATTTTGATGCAGAATATAATTGAAAGTTTTTGACATCATAAGTTCTTCCTATTGTGCTCCATAAGAAATCACTATAACTAAAATTTGGATTTGATGCTACTACTGATACATTTGGATTAGATATTAAAGCAGGTGATGATTGTGCTATCGTAGGAGATACTGTTATAGGTGCCCAAAGGGGTCCTGTACCACCGAATAATTTAATTGGTCCTACACCATAATTATATGCAGGATTGTTTACGGCTATATCATTTGCCGTTGCCCAAACAGGGTCAACAGTTACTTGAAGAGTAAATACACCTGTGCCACCACTCAAATCTATAATAACCCAATCTCCAATAGCACCTAAAGTAGGGTTAGTATTTAAAAAATTCTCAAATTGGGCAGTAGTTAAAGTTTGAAGAGTAGCTACATTAGTAACCTCTTCTGTAACTGCCCCTCCAGAGGTAGTTTTAAATTTTATAGAAATACTACCGGGTTGGGCAAGAATACTATTATACCACCAAAATTGGTCCCCAATAGTATTATTATATACAGGAGGGGTACCATAATCAAAGAAATTTCCTGACCAAGAATACACAGTTTCAGTTACACCACCACCTGTCAAATTTGAAGATTCAAAAATGTCTATCTCTTGAGAATCATTTGAATTATTTGAAAAAGATACTACAAAATTATCCATTTATTTACTATTTTTTATTATAGTAAACCATTCATTATTGTAGTCATTTAAATATCCATTTTGGTCAATATTTAAAATTCTTTTTGTAACACCATCATTTACATTGCCTCCAATTACCTCTATATTTCTTTTTTTTCTATTTACATCAACCACAATATCACAATGTCCTTTATATGCTCTTGTCGTATCGTAATCTACACCTGATTCTCTCGCATAACATACTAAATCTCCTAATTCAGGCTTTTTTTCTTCTAATTTATATGCTTTAAAATTAGAATTATTATTTGTTTTTCTATTTTGTATAAAGGGTCTTATGTATTGATTATGTGCTGATGTATAAGGAAATTCACTTCCTGCCCCACTTTTACGCATTAAAAAAGAAATAAAAGCAGATGACCAAGGAGTATCTGAACACCCATCTTTATCTATGTTAACACCTTTATTCCAATATTCCCCCACTCTTTCTCTATATATATTACTACACTCTATTTCTCCTTTTTCTTGCACTTCTCCTTGCGATATAAGAGGCTTTCCCCATAAAGCCCATTCTTTATTAGCATTTGATATAAGATTTCTTTTAAACCCACTTAATCGTAATCTTTTCAACAATATAAGTAAACCTGCTGAAACTAAAACTCCAAGTGATATACCAATAACTAATTGACTTTTTTTCATTTTTTCATTCTTGTGTAAACATAGTAGCCAATAAGCATAAATGCTCCCCAATAATACCATTTAATTGGTTTATTTTCAAATACACCTCCATCTGCTTCTTCTCTTCCGTTGTCTGTTAAGGCTCCTCTTACTGCTTCTTCTACTTTATTGTATTTTAGCTTTATTAAATTTACATCCGATGAAAAATCTTTAATTGATACTGTTTTATTATTGTAACCTATATAGGAAATGGTAATGAAATCAGATGGAAATACATCAATAGTGAAATATCCTTCTTTATCTGCCTTTGTTTTGGCACCATCATCTATAAGGTTACCATCTTTATCAGTAACAATTATTGTAGCTTGAGGCAACACCTCTTTTGATTTACTATCTATTACTTGTCCTTTTGCTAACATTTTTTTATTATTTTTCTTCTGTTTCTATTATATCATTAGAAACTACTCTATGAATTATTAAATACCCTGTAAGTAGCAATAATCCAATAAATATATCTTTTTTAACTTTCTTATTCATCTTTAAGAACTTGTAATTGAACTATCCTTATATCTTTGCTTATTTATAGATAAATTTTTGCTTTCTAATGGATTATTGTCAAATCCTCTACCTATTCTGAATTTGTAATTATCTCTATCATTTATACTACCTATAAAACTATCCTTATAGTAAATCTCTATATGTGGTATTTTTTTATCTCTTGCTCTTTTTGTAATCTTTTTAACTAACTCATCAAAATCATTTGTACTTTCAACATATTCAGTTTCAGTTGTTCTACTGCTATGTGAAGAATACTCATCTATATCATATCTTTTTTTGTCTTTTACTTCGCCACCTTTTGCATATTCTTCCATCGCTTCATAATTTGCAATCTCATCTAAAACATCAATCCTATTGCCATCTACTTCACTATCCCAATCTAAAGTTTCGGCAATACCTTCGGCTTCCTCTAAAGAGTGTGCTTTAATAAGTAAGGTTTTATTGGTTTCATCATCGTAAATATCATAAAATACTACCCCACCTTTTGCGTAGTGTTGAGCATTCTTTCCTTTATTTTTTATTTTAGAATAGGTTTTTCCTAACTCAATTAATTCATCATACTTTTTATTTGCCTCTTTTAATGTTTCAAATTGCCAAACTTCTTGTTTTGTGCCCGGTCCTTGTCTGCTTATTCCATATTTATAATTTCCTTTATATCTTAATCCATTTTGGTTTCTTAAAGGATTTAATATTAATAAATTTAATCTCCACCCATCTTCATAGTTTGTATATCTTAATAAAGGACTATTATTAGTTCTTCTTAAAGAACCACCTTTTGCATATTCTTTTCCCGTTATGTAACTGCTTTCATATTTTTCTCCATAGTATTCTGCATCTGCATCAGTTTTAATTCTATTTTCAAGTTCCCACTCTACACCATCTTCAAAAGTAGGAACTTCTTTTCCTCCAAGTGCCTCCATATAATCATCAGGCATTAAATCAGCCATAAATTCAGCCATATATTGTCTTTTGTCTGAAACCTTACCACCTTTTGCGAAATTATCATCTTGCTCTCTATCTTCTTGAGCATCATAATAATCTAAAGTTTCATCATTCAAAGTGTCAATAAGAATAACATCCATTTTATATAAATATTTACTTCTCTCATTTATAAACTCATCGTATGCTTCATCATAATTATTACCTCTCCATAAATCATTTCTGCCATCAAGAGAAACAAGATATCTCCCATCAATCTCCCCACCTTTTGCAAACTCATCATTATCCATTTTTCTAACACTAACTATTCTTTCTACTCCACCCTCTTTTTTTAATTTTTCAATCGCTTCTTTTTCGCTTGTAGCAGGAACTTCTGCATAAGATTTTTCTCCGTTTTCTTCATTATATACTATATAATACATTTTACTTGTCATACCACCTTTTGCAAAAAAGTATATTTCATCTGTTGATAAAGGTTCATCTCCAAATTCTACAAGTTGTTTAGATAATGTTCTTCTGAAATTCACAAGAAAATGTCTTTTAATTTTTTCTTTATCTCCACTCATTGCTACTTCTAAATCAAATAATGGCTTTGCTAATGTATGATAATTAACATCTTCTAAACTGTCAGCATATTTTTCTATCGTTTTTTCTGATGTTTTAGTATCAATGGTTCTTCCATATTCTACCATTCCATCATAGTCAAAATCTTCCGACCACTTATCTCCTAATTTATATTTTCTTGCCATATTCTTAATTTATTATTAATGCAGGTATTAAAATTCCTGTACCCACTCCTATTCCATACCAAAAACCTTTTTTATCATAAAATCTCGTATCATTCTTGATTACGACATTCTTTAAACTATTTACATCAACAAAAGGATTTTCATTCTTTACCGTAACGGTAGGTGTGGGAGATTTGAAAATACCATTACTTTTTAAACCTAAAGTAATAGTCTGTCTGTTATACAAAGATAAAGAATCTATCCACATCCCTTTGTTATTTATTGTAGAATATAAAGAATACCATTCTTCTTCTATTCCAAATTTAGTCGGTAGCTTTAAAAATGCTAATCCCTGACCATCAAAAACTATTCTATCTACTGTATCTATAATGGGAACAAATATGCTATCTATTTTAGTTATTGTCTTAATGGTTACTTGAGATTTTACTTTTTTTAAATCTTCTATAACAAGTAAATTATTAGCTATCGCATCTTTTTGAGATAAAATAATTTGGTCTTGTTCTGCAATCCGTTCCCCGTTATTGTTTAACTTTTGTATAAAATATTGTTCTCCATCTTTAAACTTTATTACTTGTTTTTTGAAATCATTTAATTTAGCATTAGTGCTTAACAACTGACTAACAAGAATAAAAACTAAAGTTAAACATACTAATAATATCTTATTTGTGTGTTTAGCAAACATTACATACTATTTTTTTCCAAGATTAGATAAATGCTCTCCCGTGTTTCCTACGGCATATATACCAAATATCCACATTACAAATTGTGACCAATCAGTAAAATCTGCTTTACCCGTAAATAAAAACAAGGTTGCACATAAAAACAACAAAATCGCAAAAAACATTTTACGACCTCCAATAAATCCAAATACCTTTTCCATAATTAAAATTTTTAATTCATAATTCTAACATCAAATATGCTCTGATTTGCAGAAACAATTCTTCTGTTAACTTCTTCCCAATTTATTATATTAAATATATTCTTGACATATCTTTCTCTATCAGAGTCGTATTTAAGATAATATGCGTGTTCCCATACATCTATACCCAATAAAGGAAAAGATTGATATTCGGGCATATATGGATTGTCTTGATAAGGAGTAGCAAGTATGTTTGTACTTCCATCCCTATTCATTACCCACCATACCCAACCTGAACCAAACCTTTTTTGAGATGCTTCTAAAATATATTCTTTGAATTGCCCATAAGTTCCAAAGTCCTGTATAATTTTAGCCAAAGATACTCCAAAAGGAGCATTTGTCTTTTTTTTAGGATTTGGCTTGAGCATTTTCCAAAACATAGAATGATTTACATATCCACCTCCATTATCTCTAATTTCAATTGGATATCTATCTATATTTTGCATAATCTTGATGACAGGCTCATTAATATCATATTTTTCAACTGCCTTGTTAAACTTTTTTAAATACCCCAAATAATGTTTATTATAGTGTATTTGCATAGTTTCCTCATCTATATATGGCTCAAGAGCATCATAAGAATAAGGTAAACGGACAGATGAAAATTTTATCAACTCGTAATCATCATATTTATTCATTTTCAAACTTTTTATTTAATATTAAAAATCGTGTGGTAATTACAGAACTTCTCAATAAAGTGAAGGACCCAACTACACACACAACCATTAATATACTAATAGCAACTTTATTATTCACTTACTATTTACACTTGTAGATTAGGTAGCCTAACATTCCAATGATTATAACATTGTGAACATTGTTACCACCTAAAAAATCTGCACTTTTGATATCAAACATCTTTTTTATTTTTTTTGGTTAATACTCATTTTAATTATCTTCTAATAGATTATATTTTTTTATAAGTCTATTTTTAATTTTTTTCAATTTTTCTTTAGATACTCTTGTAGGAGTAAATAATTCGTTTTGCATATTCCAACAAGGAACAATAGGCTTCATATTAGAAATAGTTATGTTTAAATCTTTAATAATTTTTTTAGCCCTTTCCCTACACATATTTTTACTTTAATAATAAGTAACCAACTAAAGCAATTCCAACATAAGGTAAATATGTCATCATTTCGTTAGTAGGAGTTGATACACCATTACCTACTGAACTTGAACCTGTATTCATACCTGTGCTTGAACCATTACCATAGGAATTTTATCTCCACAAGGGTCTTTGTCCATTGTCCAATTATCAGGACATACATATTCTCCATCTGTTCTCCATTTTACTGAAAACATATTTTGAATTACACCTCCTGCATCACATCTATTACAAGTAATTGATTGAGTTCTTGGAACCACAGGACTTTCCTCGTTAGTTGTAGAAATATTTCTGTCAGCATCTATAACCATTGTATTTTCTCGTGGTGCAACAGGAATACCTGTATTTCCTACCTTATTAAACCATAATTCTTTATCCATTTTTTTTATTTTAATCCAAATAATTCATCTATTGACCTCCCTTCATAATATTTATCTTTTAAATAACTATCATAAATTTTAATAGCAAAAAGTATAGCGAGTATATTAAATGCTACTTGAATATCAAATGGGGCACTCCCCCCTGCTTTCATTTTAGCTATACTTTTATTACTCATTAACTTTCTTCATTTATATTCCAATTTTCCTCTGTCTTAATAGGAATTTTATTAGATTTTTTCATTTGCTTTAATTCAGCTTTTACTAATTTAATTCGTAAATAATCCAAATAAGTTTTAACTGCATAAGAAACACCAATTGCTACTGCAATGGCACTTCCTACTGTTAAAATTTTTGCTAAATGCCCTTCTTCTAAATAATCTTCCCACTTTGCCATCTTCTAATTGTTTCTTTTAACAGTAATACTTTTAGCAATATACTCTTGGTAAAGCATATAACCTCCATATCCTGCTAATGCATATTTAATTATTGTAAACATAACAATTATGAACAAGAACCACAAGCATTTGTCATATCAGTAGTTTGCCACTCTGTACCTTGCAATCCACTCATATTTTGAAATACTCCTCCTTCTTGCCACATTGTTTCTCTGTTTCTTCCTGCTTGTTGCCATTCTGTTCCTGTAAAATTAGTATTAGCATCTTGCCAAGCCGTACCTCTAATACCATCTCTTTGCCAAGCCGTTCCTGAATAGTTTGACATTGCAGTCAGATTTTCATATAATTTATAGGCTCCGAAACCTGCAAGTCCATAAATTGCGATTGTTTTTAAATCCATTTTCTTCTTTTTTAATTAATTATTATTTAGTTACTATTTATTTTAAAGGTAGTTCTAAAACTTTATTCCCTTGAAAACGATAATCATTTTCAGGGTACATCATTTTTGAATTTCCTAAATTATCTATACCCAAAACAGGAAAATCTACATCTTTCATAGTTATATTTCCACTTGGTATTACATTATAAGGTCTATTTACATCCTTACTATTTCTTTTATATCCATCATTAGAGTAAACATCTCCTCCAAAACCTATTGATGCCGAACCACCTATTGGCAAACCTCCTATTACTCCATTTGAAGGAACACTAACAATATAAGGTTGAGATTGATTATTGTTTTGAAAAAAATTATCTTCATCAGAATCATTAAACCACGAATTTCGTGTATCTAATAAATTAGAAACATCTGCATATCCATCTTTAATAATACTATTCATAACCTCTTTTCTCTAATTCTTCTTTTACTATTCTTTGTACCCCGGGTCTAAAAATATAAATTTCAGCCAACATTTCAATTGCAATAAAAGTACCTACTGCAACTGTAACTGTACCCCAATTTATTTTATCACCGAATACTTTCATATTTCTAATTAGAATTTAAAAGTTGAGCCCCCCGGTATTTCATAATAACTTTGTCCTTCACATTTAAAAGCACCTTTCTTTCCGTTAGCATCCATCCAAAATTCTGATATAGTACAAGGAGTTGTACCGTTTATCGTTCCTGTTGTTCCAATTTCTAACATTGCAGTAGCTTTTGCTCTATCTGAACTTGGTATTCCTATCCAATTACCTTTTTGAGAACCTGCTTCACCCTGAATATTAATTGAATTGTTAAATGTAGGTGTTACGGGTGCGATAGGACCTGTTGGCATCATTGGTGCAGATAATCTGCCTTCCTTTCTTTTATTCATTACATAGTATGCTCCTGCTCCAACTACTGCAACAACTAAAATTAGTTTAGTGTTTTTTTTCATTTTATTTAATTTATATTAATTTACTTTTTTTTATATACCATCATACCTGTTTTGGTTTTTTTACCAACATAGGTACTTCCATTATAGCTAAAAGATTTTTTTCCTGATTTTCTTGCTCTTTCTTTAGCTACCATATATGCGTTCATTTTTCTTTTCTTTGCCATAGTATTTATTTATTATTTTTTAAAAACTCCTTTTTTATATGCAAAATATCCTAATACTCCGATAATTGCTATCCATCCAATTTTAGGTATTCCCATATATCCTGCACTTGTAACATTATCTGTTGCTAATTGTGTGTCAGGTAATGGGTCGCCTTCAGTTTCATCAGGTCTATTTGGGTAATTGACTGTTGATACGGTTCTATCTTTATCACCATAAAGATGCTCATTTACTTGTCTGATATATTCAGGGTCAGTTCCCTCTGCAAATCTGCTCATAATTTTATTTTTTAATTAGTTTTTTTTTAATATATATGCTATCGTTAATGCCCCTACTATTGCTACCCCAAAAATAAGAAGATTGTTCATAGTTTTTGCTTTTTCTTCTTCCATATCTCTTCTCAATATTAAATCGGTTTGGGCTTTTCCCAATTCTATTGCTATTTCTTTTTTTGCATTTAATTCTGCTAATTCTCTATAAAAACGAGAATCTTCTTTTTGATACTGCTCGTTACGAAGAGCCATTTGCTCATTAAATATTCTGTTTTTTGATGATATTATTATATTAGTAACTATTTGAGCAACCTTACCAACTGCCGTGGCTATTGCTACTACTATATTGGAATATGCCCCTTCTTCTACTCTCCTTTGAAATAATAGTAATTCAGTAACAAAATCCTCATTTAACATATTATTTGCTACTGCTTTATTAACTTCATCAACAGGAGCATCCATAGATAAATTAGCATAATTATTTTTATTCAAAAACTCTATTACTAATGATTTGTAATCAAGTATAAATTCTCCGATACCTCTAAATATAATTTCTTTTCTTACCATTATTTTTTTAATAATCTTGAGGCTATAAAAACTGCTAAAGAACCTCCTAATATTATATATACTATATTATTTCTTTTATTTAATCTATTTTCTTGTATCATATTTTCTTCTTGTTGCAAATAATCTTGTTGTGCAATAAGAAATTGTTTTTGCATTTCTTTTCTGTTTATAAATGCTATTTCATTTAGAGTTTCTTTATTTAAATATCTTTGTGTATATCCTTGTCTAAATATTTCTTCTCTTTCTCTTTTACTATTGCGAATAGTGTTTTCAATTGCTACTCCACTAACTAATACTACTATACCTGCTACAATCCAAACACATACTCCTGCACATATAACATTACTATATCCCTCGTTTGCTATTGATTTTAAACCCTCTTCTAATGCTTTAGGGTTGTCTATAACAATTTCGTTTACAACATCAATAGGTGCATCTTGAGGCAATGAGGAAATCCCTAATCGGTTGATAAGGGAAATTACTTCCTGTTTGTTTTGCAGTATAAAAACTGCTAAAAATGATATTGCCTTTTTTTCTTTCATTCACCTATCTAATCGCCATATATGTAACTACACCTATAACTAAAGCACCTACTCCAATTGCAACATTGGTTAAAGTATCATCTTCGGTTTTTCTCATCATACTTTTCGCATTTGCTTCGTTAAACATATTTTGAATATTACTTTCAAATTCAGATGATTGTGCTTCTAATTTTTTATCACTACAATTATTTTCATCCCAACTATTTTTAAAGTCTATTCTTCTATTTTCATATGCTCTTGCATTTCTTGTTACTACTCTTGATTTAGAACCACTATTAGCATTTCTTGTTAATGCTTTGTCTATACTTCCAATAGTATTATCTATTTCATCACAATCATCTGTCATTGGATAGGCTTTTTTTACCTCATTCCATTTTTTATCATATCTTTCTTTTTCAGCTTTCTTTTTACTCCAAGTAATACCAAATAAACCCGGGTGATTCAAGAAATTCTCATCTGAATAAGATGAAATATCTTCATCAAAATTTCCAAAAGTTCTTGCATTTACATCGCTATCTATAAACATATCTTTTATTTTAATTTATTATATAACATATAAGCAATAATACCTAATGTCAAACCTCCTGCTAATTGTAAAACTGCTTTACCCATACTGCTTTCTTCGTTTTTAAAGTCATCTAAACTACCTGCTACATTAGAATAGTTTCTTTTTTTACATTTACCACCACATTGACATTTACCTCCGTTTTGACACGGGTGATACTCTTTATTTTTACAATTACAACCCATTATTTAGATAAAAATGCTCCAAAGAAAATACCTGCTATTGCAGATAATAACATTACCTCTTGGTTTTCGTTTTTAGATACTTTAGGCATAACTCCTGTTTTATCACAGTCTTTAGCTTCTTTTCTCAAAACACCTTTTTCTTTCTTCAGTTTTTTAATTTCTTTTTCTTTATCTCTTCTCAATTTGACATATCTATCTCTGTCTATTTTCCCTTCAACTGAACCTCCACGAGCCTTTTTTCTATCTCCTTTATCCATTGTAGATACATCTGCATACTTTCTTCTTCCCATAGATTTTTCCATTCCTGCACTTTCATCCATTCTGCTTTTTAAAGATTGAGATTTTTTACCTTTATTTCTTTCTCCTATGCTTTCTCTATCTTTATCATCATATCCTTGAGTTTTTCCACCGTGCTTATATTCCATCTCTCCACCTTCCATAAGCATCATTCTGTCATCTTTATCCATTGTTCCTACACTTGAATATGCTCTACGACCAAGAGTTTTATTTCCTGCTTTGCTTTCATCTCTTCTATCCTTTAATGATTGTGAATATCTACTCTCTCTTCCTAATCTACTTCCTAAATCTTCATCTAATTTATCATTATAACCTTGGGTAGTTCCACCATTTGCAAAATCTTTATCTGAATAAACGCCTTCATTATAGGTTTTCATAGACACAAAAGTTTCTTTTTCATCATCAAAATCAAACCCTCTGTTTTTTGCGATTTCAAAAAATTCTTTATCTGAACTCCAACTTACATCATCATCTTTAAGCATTTTCTTTAACTTGGCTTCACTAATTTCACCACCTTCAGCCATTTTTTTCTTTTTTCTGTCATCTGCAATTTTTTCCATATTTAATGCAAATTGACCTCTCCTACGAGTTGTTTCAGAATAATCACTTGGATTATTTTTAACTTCCATTGCAAAATCGTGAACTGACATACCCGCTCTTTTTGCTTGTTTTGTAAAAGCACCTTTTGTGCCTTTTTTATCCATTTCTTTATCTACTGCTTGAATCCAATTATCTGCCATAGTTATTTATTTGTTAAATACATTATTATACATATAGAATACTCCTAATCCAACGATGGACCAAAATACTATTCTTGGTTTTTTTTCTTCTTTCTCCATTATTTTTCAGGACTATAAGTTGCTTCAGGTAATTCAGGTCTTGGAGGAGCCTGTGCAGGAGCAGGTGCAGGAGCAGGTTCAGGCATTGCTTGAGGTGTAGGTGTGTAATCTACTTCACCACCTGCATCATAATCACCATCTTCCTTTTCAAAAAATAGTTTATACCCCACATAAATAATGCCTAATAAGACTAATGCATCAAAAATTTGCCTCTTATTTCTTTGAAAGAAGCCTTTATTTTTTGCATTTTTCTTTTTTCTGTACTCTTTTATACTACTTTTTTGCATATCTTCTTGCCAATCTGATTTACCATCATCGTTGATTTCCATCTTACCATCAACTATTTCATTTTCTTCATCAGATGATACAGAAGATTTTGTGAGTTTTTTTTCTACATTACCCCACATTTTTCTTTCTTCTCTATCATCAACAAAGCCATCAAACGCAAATCCTGAATCTATACCCATAATTTATAAATTTTATTATTATCTTCCTGCTACATCTCTACCTTTTTGCCACCCATATCCAAGTGCAAAAAACATTGCTCCTGTAAGTACAAGAGATACTGCGAAAGTTCCGATATTCATATTTGATTTAGCCATTTTCTTATTATTTTAATTATTATTAAGTTAATTTTATTAATTCCATTTACTACTATTGAAAGTTAAAAAAGGTTCAATTGCATACATTTGACCTGAATAACCTCCTCCTGTTGGTATTACCTCTGTAATACTATTATCATTTATATTGCTACTTGTTGAGGTAGGTGAATTTTCATAATTTTTAATAAATAAATTATAATATTCTTCACTTACTTCTCCAAAAACTGCATTTGGAAAACTTTTCTTAAATTCTCCGAATGGTGACTGCTCATTTTTTACTGCATTTAAAGTTAAAGGTCCAAATTTACCATCAGTATCTAATCCATAACCTGATGATTCATTTAAAAATACTTGTAATGCTTTCACTCTATTTCCACCACTATTTAACTTTAATGGGAAAGAGTTATTTTGATATATTATATTTAATACTCTATCAAATATATTATTATCATAAGTAACAGTATTATTTCCATTACTTCCTTTTCTTCTTTTTAATAAAACATAAATACCTAATCCTGCCCCTATTAGACCAAGAGATATTAAAGATATTTTAAGTGTTTTATTCATAATTTATTATTAAAACCAAAGTTCTCCACTAAAACCTGAACCTGAAAAAGCACTACTACCTGTGGAGTCTAAACAAGGCTCGTTTACTTGTGTTCCTGTTGGGCAAACAGGAGATGTCTGTCCACTATAAGTATTTAAAGTAGAAGGACACATTTGTTGCCAACAATTCATTGTATATGTATTAGGTGTTCCTGCTGAACTTGGAATTGCAGGTACAAATGGTTGTTCAGGAACAAATGCAGTTGGTGGTATTGCAGGTGAACCTGTTGTTGCAGGAATAATACAATTAGGCTCAACCTCTGTCGTTCCTGTTGGGCAAGTTGGTGAACTCAACCCTGTGAAAGTAGAAATAGTTGAAGGACAATTATTATCCCAACAATTCATTGTGTACTCACACGGACAACCTTGTGTAGGATTTGTTCCTGAATTAGTTAATCCAACATTTAAGCCTAAATTATTATTTGGATTGTAGGCAGGAGTTGGTGGTATGGCAGGAAAACCCGGAGTTGCAGGAATAGATGGAGAATAAGGAATTGCAGGAAACCCTTGAGATGGTGGAATACCTGCTTGTAAGGAAACTATTCCTGATGATAATCCATTTGAATTATTTAAGTTAGGAATACTTGCACCTCCTCCACCTACTGAACCTGTACCTATTCCTGTTGATACCGAACCCGATGTAGAAGAGCCTCCTGTTGATACTGAACCTCCTGATGTTGATGAGCCTGTACCTATTCCTGTTGATACAGAACCACCACCGATTCCTCCTCCCATTGGTCCTCTTTGATTAAAGAACTCATCTTGGGAGATATAGGAGTTAAAACCATCTTGGTCGTTATTTGGAACAAAACTTAATCCTGATTGATTAAAAAACTCATCTTGAGAAATGTAAGAGTTAAAACCATCTTGGTCGTTATTTGGTATAAAATTCATATATATATATTTTAGTAATCGCTATTAATAAACAATCCCCCATCTTCATAAGATTCACCATCAAAACCTCGTGTTCTAACTGTTGAGGAAGAGTCACAAGGTGTATTAGCTAAAGAATTAAAATTTGTTGCTGAAGGGTCTTGACATCCTTTTATTCCTTCAGGAGTTACAACTATTGGGTCAGTTACGACATTATCAGTTGGTGTATCAGGAGTTGTTGTAACAGGGGTAGTTACAGGAGTAGATGTAACAGGTCTTATTACATCAGGTGAAACAGGAGCCACTCCTGTTTTTTTAGTTTCTTTATTTTTTAGAAAATAATAAGCGACTACACCGACACCTATCAACTTCAATATGTTATTATCCATTAGTATCTATTTTTTTAATTCTGATTTTAATTGTTCTGCATCTTTCTCACTTATATTATCAAGAATCGTTTGCGATGTCCCTGAAACAGGTGTGGTAGAAGAAACCCCTCCTTGGGTAAGGATTTTAGAGTTATCTTCTTGCTTTCGGGTAATTATCCTATAAAGGATAAAAGATACTGCAAATGCTCCAATGATATAAACCGATGATACTTTTTTCAATTTATTTATCCTTTTTAGCTTTAGCTTCTTCTTCTGCTCTTAATCTTTCAGCATTTTCGTGCTCTTCTCTCAATCTTTGTTGATAAGCCTCTGCCTCTACTCTTTCTCTTTCAATATCAGAAGGTCTTTTACCTGTAAAATCAATAGTTCCATATTGTCTAATTTCAGCATTAGTCCATCCTAAATCTGTGTAATGTCTATGCATTATGTGTTTTTGTCTTGCGTTCATCTTATTATTATTTATTTAAATTATTACTATTTCCAAAATTTAACAATTGCAGTAATTATAATACCCCAAATTGTTGTTATGGCAGTCACTCCTCCCATAATTTTATTCTTAAATGTCTTATCGTTCTCAATATATGCAGAATGTTCATTTACCTGCTCTATTAATCCCGTTTGCCCAAATTCTTTATCTCCACATACTGCATTGGCTAATCTTTCTAATAGGACACCTTGTTTCTTGATTTCCTGTTTTATGTATGTTATGTTCTCTTTTTGTGTTCCCATAGTTACATTGCTACAATATGTCCTGTACTTGATGCAAGTGCAGTAATAGTTAATTCCCCTAAATTCAATCCATTAGGGGTTTGGATTGTTATACTTTCATTTTGACTAATTGTCACCGTATTTGGCAAGGTTCCATTCATTCCTGCCGTTCCAAGAACAGTAATACCTCCTGCTCCTGAATTATCTGTCTTACATAAAACTGATACATAAGACTGACCCGATTCCTCTCTTATAGTCACAGTATCTCCTGCTCCCAAGGTATAGGTAAATATATTTGCCATTTACTGTACCTCATTTAATATCTCTTCAGGGTTACTAAATAACCAATTAAAAGAAACCTGTTTAAAAAACTCATTTTTATGGTAAGCCAATATATAAACTTTATCAGCTTCACTATCTTTTGTCACTATTACTGATGACATCTCATTTACATCTGTATTCTTCTCATCTGCTAATCTTACTATTGATTTTTGTAAAAATGGTGCAGTTAAAAATTCTCTTTGTTTGAAATCAAATTTTACATCTAATATTTCATTAAATGTTAAGTCCCCTATTTTTTGATAATCTTTCATATAAGAGTACAAAACTTTTTCTCCATTAAATTTAATTACAAGCTGAATGTTTTTTGCATCACAATTATTATTATCAGACAATCTTTTTAATGCATTTCGCATTATGTCCATTGCTGATTGAATTATTTGTGTTTTTATTGCCGTGTTCATCTTTTAATTTTTATTTTCAAAAATAATAAAAAATTTCATATTTTTTAAATATTTAACTTCTTTTCAATTTATTTAATAACTCTGTTGTTGTTGCTGATACATCAATCGGTAAATTATTAATACTTACTAAACCTGCTTTTATGTCCATTGTACCTCTTAATGTTGCCGTACTTTGTGTATTATCAACAAAATTTTCTATAAGAGATGATATACCTAAAGATAAAGTTAAGTTTCTATCTGCATTACCTATAAAAGGTATAATTACTGATTGTTTTGCAGGTATATCATATGTGGTACTATCTTCAGCTTTAGCAACAACCTGTCCATCTATTAATACATCAAATCTATATGCTTTTATCTTTATATTAAAATCAGATGTGTTGGTAAATCTCATCTTTACCTCTAATTTAGCAATATTGTTTTGGGTTCCTAAATAAGTAAAACCTAATATCTCATATCCGAATGAAGATAAAAGTTTTTTCTGTCTTACTAAATAAAGAATAGTTCCTATTGTAGCAAGACCTAAAACACCAAAAGATAATTGCTTTATGCTCATTATTTAGATTTAATAGCTAAATATCCCAAACTCACTACAACTCCTGCTACAAGCACCCAACCTACTATTTTACCTGTGGTTCCTAAACCCGATTCTGTGACTGTTGTCGTAGTTTGAGGTGTAGGATTAAGATTAGGGTCAAATTGAGGAGCATAATTAGGTGAATTAGGATTATTAATATTTAATCCTGCTTGTAGTCCTTGATTTGCATTAGTCAAAATATTACCTATTGTATTAATGGTATTTTGTTTTTTTGTATCTATTTCGGCTTGTGTTAAACAAGCATTATTCCTACTTCTTGTCCAACCCATTGGTTGTTGACCTGTTGCAAATCGTTGAGAAATAGGAAAACCATTTTCACAAGTATAATATGTACTCATTCCATCTCTATCAAACAAATTAGTAAACCAATTTCCACTTCCTGATTGATTATTCCATCCTGTTTGTTCTGTTCCATCATTACTCCATTGACTGCCATCAAAACTATTATATGCAGGTGGATAATCATATACTCTATCATTAGCATCAAAATGTTCAGGAGTTCCATTTAATCCATCTCCTTGGTCAACAGAATTAGCTTGTGTATCAGGATTTCCTCTTAATCCATAAGGATTAGGCATAGGTGGATTGAAAATAAAATTTCCATCATCCCCCATAAAATTAAAATATTTATCTTTCATATTTCCTTATTTTTTTATTATATAATATATAGCAATAGCACCTAAAACCATCGCAATTGTTTTGTCTATACACTTTTCTTCTCCTTGAATTTTAAAAGGTAAAGCATATTGATTACTTCCACAACCACTTTGATTAGGCATTGTTGGTTTTGGTAGTGGGCTATTAGGGTCAATAGAGCCTACATCATTAGCAATTTCTTCTTGTGTAGCATTTTCCATTGGTAATCCCGTTGCCTCCTTTCTTAAAACCATTTGTCCAAAGGTTGGTGATGAAGGGTCATTATCTGTAACATAATCCATACCTCTTGGTGGTCTTGCATAATCTCTCACATAAGTCATACCTTCTTGAGTATCGCCTACACCTGTACCTGATTGACTAAACCATAAATCTGTTTGTCCTCCTGAAAACCTTCTGTAAGGTGTTGGTGTTAAGCCCCCTGTTCTTCTTGAACTAATTCTACGACTTGGTGCCATTGCACCTGTTCCACCAACTGCTCTTACATTTCTTGGATTTACAGGTCCTATTCTTTCTACTGCATCTGCATTTGGAATACATACATTTCCACCTGCTACACAATCAACACACAAACAATTATTATCTATTTCGGTGAACCTATTACATTTATTAGTACAACCACCACTTCTTCTACTACCTCCTATTAAAGCCATTTTTTCTTATTTTTATTTATTTAACATATTTTTGATAAGCCATTAGACCAACTACACCTGCAACTACACCTATCCAATAGTTTTTTTGTGAGAATATACTTCCATATCCTTCACTTGAACCATCCATACCTACAAATACTTGGTCACGAGTTCCATCATTAGACCATTGTGGCTGAACATTTAAAGGAGTTTGTCCACTTCCCTCAAATCCACTATAAGTTCTTCTCATAGGCACATAAGAGTCACCCGGCATATCGCATTTATATCCACCACCACTACAACTAAAACATCTATTTGGATGACATACACCACAAGTATCACAACCTTCTCCTACTATTTGATGAGTTCTATTTGAAACCATTCTATTATTTCTTAAAGCCATTTTTTTTATTTTTTTTATTAATTAAACCAAAGTCTATCTTCATAACCACCAAATCCTTGCTGATTAAAATTACTATATCCACTAAAATTACTTGAGCATCCTACATTTGCATTAGGATTATAATTTGTTGCATTAGGGTCAGTACAACCTGAAACTGCACTTATACAAGAACCATCATCTGTATTAGCATTAGGGTCATAATTTAAACTTCCTACTTGAGTACAACCAAATTGTGGCAAAGGTGGTGGTGGTGCATATTGACACGAACCATCATCACAAGTTGCTGTATTATCATAATTTGTTGCTCCTGAATCCATACAACCCCCATAACTACAAGGGCAATTTCCTATCGTTGATGCACAAGTTGGATAAGAACTTATTCCACTTTGATTATAATACCCACCTGTTCCTCCTGCATATGAAAAACCTGAATCTAACCAAGTTGCTTCTGTATCATTATTTTCTAAAAATCCCATTTACTTTTTTTTTATTTATTACTTTTTTTTAGTAAGAGAGAGAGTGGGGACACACCCTCCCCATCCCTCTTACGAGTTATCTCTCTCTTGGCTTTGCACACAATCAACAAACAATTATGGTAATTCATTTATAAAATCTTCTTCTGTCATTATTTCTCCTTCGGCTTCTCCATTAAATGAATAACCTTTTCCTTGACCATAGTTATGTTCTAAATTACTTTGTGGTGGATAATCATCATTAAAAACATAGTGATTTTGATAAAAATCTCCGAATGGACTACTATATTTTGTTCCAAATCCGGGTACATTAAAATTAGAATATGTTTCATTGTACCCTGCCGATGCTAAAGCATTATCACTTACATCTGCCCCACTTATTATACTATTAAATTGGCTCTGTCCAATTTGCATATCGTTACAATCACACTTTTCCCACAAGAAACCTGAACTTTCACATAAACCATAAAATCTTCCAAGTTGTTTTGCAGTAGCTTGTCCTAATTGACCATCTACCAAAAGATTACTATGCTGACCCGGGTATGAAGGCTGACAAGCCCAATTTGTGCTATCTCCACCTGTATTACTTAATAATCCACTTGGATTATGTTTTTCATTTATAGCAAGTTGTATTTGAGCAACTTTTTTGCAACTATCTCCTACTCTTAATGGGAAAGCACAAGAGCCTACTTGAGTAGTTTCGCCATCTTGAGGAGTATATACATTGTTCAATTCATTTAACCTATTTTCTTCAGTTGGAGTTAAATTATTTTTATTTCTTAAACTTTCTAATTCTCTTCTTTCTCTTGCAGAAAGACTACTACTTGAAGAAGAACCTTTAACAATTGCACGAATACCGAAAAATAATCCTGTTGCTAATACAATTCCACCTATACTATATAATCCTATTTTTATTCCTTTTTTCATATTATGCTTGTCTATATGATGGTTTTTCTGATAATAGCTTACCAATCATATTAATTTCACTTTTATTTAAATTACTAATCTTCGTTCTTAAATCTCCATATCCTTTTGAGCCAAACTTTTCTGAAACTTGACTTAATGCAACCCCATCAGGAATACTTCTTACAACTGATTTAATTTCTTCTTCATCATCATTAAAAAAACCAAAAGCAGAATCCAACCTATTTGTTAGTTGTAAAACTGTTCCTTCTGTTAATAATATATAATTGCCATTAGTATATCCTTTATAATAACTTGGATTGAACCAATCATCATAATTGTTTATGTTTAATGTTGCCCCACCAATTGCAGTTAATATTTTATTATACAATCTTTTTTTAGAAATAGAACTGATAACTAAATATAACCCCCCTATTGCTACAAGGGATGCTCCTACATATATTTTATTTTTTCTATTCATTTTATTTTCTTACTGCTTCTGACATTCCTCTACTTCCTATTGCTGATGCAACTCTTGTTGAACCTTCAGGAGTTTTAATTATATTATAAATCATAAGACCTGCTCCCCCTACTATCAATAATAAAACAATTTTTGTAGTAGTAGATGCAAAATTTATTGTTCCACCTAAAAAATTATATACCCCACCTCCAAAGTCAGTCAATCTATCAAGAGCATTTCTATCTAAATCCACTCCTTGACTTCTCATATATTCTCTTACTTCAACATTATCACCCGGCATTTCCTTGTCAAAATTCATCATCCATAACTGATTAGCATTAGCCTTACCTACACACTTTTTAAGGGCTTTATGCCATTCTATCCAAGAAGAATAACTGCTTGAAGATGATGGTAATATTAAACAAGTTTGAGTTGACATTTTAATCAATAAATTTTATTACAAAAATTATTATTATTCCTGCTATAATAATATCATTAGTATTATTTTTAGTAGGCATACTTATGCTTGGAGTAATTGGCTCTGATATAATTTCCTCTACTTCTGTTTCAGGCAAAGGGTCGCCAATACTATCATTTGGCTTTTCTTTATCATCAATATCCATTTCAAAAACATCATCTCTTTCTTCACGAGTTATATCCTCTAAACTATCTCTTTTTTTCATTTCAGAAATAAGACCATTTAATTTTTGACTTAAAAGGTCTGCATCTTCTAAACTACTTGGTTGTACTGAAGATAATTCTTGAATCATAGACTGCAAATCTTCATAACTCATTTCACTTACATTAGGTGAACCTGCTGACATTCTTCTTTTTGATGGTACATCGTAATAAGTAACATTATCATCTCCCCAAGCAGAATCACTTTTAGAAAAATTATCTTGTATATTATTTATAAATCCCATATTAAACTATATTAGATATTGATGAAATTTGACAAGTCTTTCTTGCCATATTGTATGCAGTTTTAAACCCCGGTCCTATAATTCCATCTACTCCTCCTGAACCATCTATTATATTTTTGATATCAGGACTTATATTAGATAAATTTTTCTGCATAGTTGAAACTTGTCCCCTTGAATAATTTGCTGAATTAATATTATCAAAAGTATAAGGGTCAGCAGGGGCATTACAAGACACTCCTGAATTACTATTAGTCTTATTTGCAAATATTTCAGTAAATAAATTACCAATAGTTGTTCCCAAACTATCAACCGTAGCCGTAGAAGGGTCATACTGATTACCCGATGTTACGGTAGTTGTTGTTGTTGATGTTCTACGAGTTAATAGATATATTCCTACACCTAATGCACCTAAAACTCCGACACCAATAAGTACCTTATTAGTATCTTTCATATATTTATTTTTTTATGTATTTATTGTATGCCCAAAAACCTACTACAAGTGCTCCTGCCAAGAAAATAACTCTTCCTGTTGGGAAATTTTTAACACCTGCTGAACCTGAAAGTTCAGTTCCACCTACATTAACGGAACCACTAACTCCTGCTCCTTTTGGAAATTCAATATTTTCATCTGCATTGTCTAAAACAACTTGTTCAGGAGTTCTTGTTGGCTCTTTGAAACCTGTCCCATCTCCATTTGCATTTAAAAATTCTTCGTTTTTAACGAATTTTTCTCCATATTTAATTTTTTGTTCTCCTACCCAATCGCTGAATGGAGTTGTTGAACCTGAAAGTTTGTAAACTTGATTTGCAGTCATTTTTTTTAATTTAATTGTTAATTTTTATTTTCTTTTTAATAATACTATTGCTAATACTCCTAATAAACCATACATAATTAGGTTGCTTCTTTTTGCTTCTTCTCTTTGTGTCTGTAATTCCATATTTAAATTAGAAATTTCAGCTTGTACTTGTGCAGATTGAGTTCTGTCAATTACATTATTGGCTTTATCTCTTACACCATCTTTTACTTTATTAATTATAGCACCAAATCCACCCCCACTATCAGGTCTGTTATTTGCTTTTACTATAACTTTATTTGTATTTTGACCTTCTTGTATTGCATCTATTTGATTTTGTGCATTTTCTTGAATTTGTGAAACTGTATTTCCTATGGTTGTACCCATAGAACCAAAATTGCTATAATCTTCTTCAAAACTACCCCAACTATTTCCATTAAAATCACTATCTAAAAACATATCTTTTTTTTTTTAATTATCCATTACCCCGTTCTTAAAACGGTAGGCTCCTAATCTTAAACCATCAACTCCTCCAAATCTTGACCTATTTCTACAATTTGAGTTAGGGAAAACTCCATCTCCACTATTATCAAGATTATCACATCCTCTATCCCAAGTTAGCACAGGCTCATAAGCATATTTATTACCATCAACTTCAATAACTGCATCACCTGATTGATTAAACCATAAATCTCTCGTTTGACTACCTCTTTGACCACCATTTTGATTAAACCATAAATCTCTTGATTGTCCTCCTCCATTAGCATTTAACATTGATGGAGTAATATTTTGATAAGGGTCAATTGGAGTAACAAATGTTCTCGTTGATGTGTTTCCTGCTACTGCATTTCCTGTCGTAACAGAATAGTTACTTGTAGGTCCTCCTATTCCTCCTCCTCCAAAAATAGAGCCGTAGTCACACCCACTTCCATCAGGTAGACTACATAAAGGGTAACACGGGTCATTAGTAACATACCGACCATTACATAACATTGTTTTATTCATAATTTTATTTTTTAGTCATTCTTGTTATACCATACACAATTCCTCCAATTAATAAAACTCCTATACCTATGTTTAATGGAGTCATTCCTGTTGGTGATACTGAACCTTGAGAAAATAATTGTTGATTAAATTGGGCTTCTCTTTGAAAATTTGCTTCTTCTCCTGCACAAGCTGAATCTTTCCCACTTTGCACACTTGCCAATCTTCTTTCTCTTGTTTTGGTTGCTCTTGCATTTACTCTTCTTGCCCCTCTACTTCCTGATTCACTATTAGCATATAAATTATCTAATTCTCCATTTAATCTATTTAAGCTATCAGTCAATACAGAACAACTACCTGAATTAGGATAATTTGCATTTACTTTTGCTTGTTCATCTTTTTCTCTATTAGCTTCTCTTTTTTTAGAACTCCAAGTAATACCGAATAAACCGGGGTGGTTAAACCATAAATCACTATCAGGCATTTGAGAATTGTCATTTTCAGGTAATACTAATTCCATATTTGGACTCATACCATCATAATTTAATGCCGTTCCATAAATTTCTGACACTCTTACGACCTCATCTTCAGTTAATTCTCCTGACTGATTTAATGCAGTACCATAAATTTCTGACACTCTTACGACCTCATCTTCCGTAAGTTCAGTTGTTTGATTAGTATCATTATTACCATCAAAACCTGTGAAAACTTGGTTTTCTATTCCATCGTTAGCCCATTGGCTACCATCAAAACCTGTAAAAACTTGGTTTTCACTTCCATCGTTAGCCCATTGGCTTCCATCAAAATTTTTATATTTTTCCATAATTTTTTTTTTAAGCTGATTTTTTTTTTTTATAATATCCATATCCTATTACAAAAAATAGAACACCAACTGATAATAATGATACTGCATATGCCCCTACACTCATAGAGCCATTTGAATCCATACCACTCATATTACTATATCTTCTTCTTCTATTCCCCATACCTATTCTTGCATCAGGTTTTTTAACACCTCCTTGACAAGCACCCTCACAAGTTCCACTTGGTGGTACTGCAATTATATATGGTGGAACATTCGGTGGGCTACCCGGACACGCACAATGATAACCTTTCTTTTTTGTTACTTTACCTCCTATTAATGCCATAGCTTTTTATTTTTATTTATTAATTTGCTTTCTTTTTACCCTTCATTATACTATATCCTACTATAAAAGCAGTTAATCCTACTGCTAAATATCCAAATACCATTTGACCAACATTTCTTGAGCCTTGGTTAGTCCCATCAAATGAACGAAATGATAATTCTTGTCCTCTTGGACCTCTATTATTTGAGCCATCTGAAGGAACACCTCTTGTTTTACGAATATCTTCAGTTGCTTTAGTTATTCTTCCATATCCTGCTTTTCCACAACAATCAGTACAACCATTACATAATATATTTTCAAATCCTGCATCTGCTCCTGTTGTGTACTGATTTCCATTAGCATCACAACATTGAGTTGTTCCAAAGTTAATTTCCATAGGTGGTCCATATGGGTTATTACAAGTACAATTTTGTGCCATATTTTTTTTTATTTAATTATTACTTGCTCTCAAATTAGGTGAACTATATTGAGTGCTAAATTTATTTCTTTCAAAATTTGTTATAAACTGATTTAAAATTTCAAATCTTTCTTTATTTTGAGGAGTAGGAGTATCTTTAAATGTTGTTAAAAAACTCTGATAAGCCTCAATTCTTGGATAACCAAGTGCTAAATAGATTAATAATCCGTTTAAATCTGCTTCTGTTTCATCTTCCATATTTTCATTTAAGTAAAAATGAGCAAACTCGTGCAATAAAATTGCCATTCTCATTGGTACTGTAAATTTTTTAAAGTGAGCCTTACTCACTTGTATAATTCCTTTTGACTGACTAATTCTTGCAGGGGTCTGTATTACCATTCCTCTTTTATTTCTTATATCATCAAAGTAATCTATTCTAAAATTTCCTTCATCAGATATATAGGTGCTTCCATTTGGAAACTTTCCTGCACTTAATATACCTGCATTATCAGAGAATTGTTGAGCAAAATTGCAAAAATCTCTAATTTTCGGATTACTCCAATCTACACAGTCCATTTTTCTTTCTAAAGGTCTTGCATCTATCTTAACAACTTTAAAAGTTGGGTCTTGACCTTTTTGTAAATTTCCGTTTGCCTTATTATATACTGATATTAATGCTTCATACGGTGAAATTGGCATCCTAACAAAAAATCTTTGTTTACCATCAACCGTTGAGTGCCTATTAGTGTAATCAGTATTAGGCTTATTTATGTCTTTAACAATCACTTGAATTTTTTGAGGTGCATTTGTTACAACCTCAATCATTATTGTAAGTGGTTTCTGTTTTGTTTTAAATAATATATTCATCTTCTAAATAATACTATAATTATTGTAGCTACTATTATTGTTCCTCCTGCTATTAATATATTTTTTACAGGTATTCCCTGTACTTCTGCTTCTAATTTTTCTGTTTCGTAAGGTTGGAAAGCCATTATTCATCTCTTTTAAAATTAATTATATTTTCTTTTGATAAATAACCACCTGCTAATCCTCCTGCTAAAACCCCCATCCAAACACTTTTTTTTCTCCATAAAGACAAAATTGCCCCAATAACACTTCCTAATACTGCTCCTTTCAACATCTCTTTTGAACCTTTTTTCAATAAAGATGCTTGAGAGTCATTTACAATTGTATTGACATTCTCTTGTGTAGATGATGGAATACTCATATTATTAGAAACATTTTTATTTCTATCAATCGTTATTTCTTCCTCTTCTTCCCACATATATCAAAGAACTATTTATTTTTTCTACTACTATAAATAGAAAAACCAATAATTGCTATTGCACCAATACCTAATAAGATGTATGTAACAGTATTTCCTCCTCCTATTCTTGACTCTGTAACACCACCAACTTGTTGGTTTGCAGTCAAATTCATTTGTTGTAACATTAATTCTTGATTCATTCTTGCAAGTTGTAACTCGTGTGCTCTTTGCTCCTCTGCATTTTTGAAAGTCTTGTTACTTTGACCTATTCCTACAATAGTTCCAAACAACTGAACACCTGTGCTTATAATTTCTCCTGTTCCAAAACTACTACCTCCACCACTTGTAGAGGTTGTTGTTGGAGTTGTTCCTGTTTGATTCATAAATGCATCTCTGCTTACATCAGTATCAAATTCTGTTACTGCTTCTTTAGTTTTACCTAAAGGATTACTTCCTTTTATAAATGGTAATTGATTAGCAACTATTAATTCCATCATTTTAGTTCTTACACATAAATCTGTTAAATTATATGCAACTGCACCTACTAAATCTCTTTTAGTTGGTCTTGCATTAATACTAACTCCACAACCTATTAGGGCTTTACTAACTTCAGCAGGTCTACCTTCAATTACTTTAGTTAGTTCCGATAACATCAACTCTCGTGTTACATTCATATCTTTTGTTTTTAATATTGCTTTAAAATTTTCAGAGAAATTATGATAAGTGTATCTCATTATTTCTTCGCTATCATATATCCAACTGCAAATCCAATTGCTAATAAAATAACAGGAGAATTTCCATATTGTGAATTTCCAATTCTTTTATCTAACTCATTCTTACTTCTATTCAATTTGTCTATTAGCATTTGTTGTTTAACATCTCTTATCTCTTCTACTACTTTAGATGCCTGTTCATCATTTAATCCACTCCCATCTTCAATTGGCTCTTGCAAACCCGGTGTTCTACCTGTTGCATAAGCAAAATCTTTTTCTGAAATATTATTTGTTGTAAATGAAGATAGTAATTCTTTATCAGGATGTATAGTAGTCAAATCCTGTAAAGCTATTTTTTTGTATTTTCTTACAATTCTTTTAAGCCTACTTATTATTTCATCTATACTACGAGTAGGTCTTAAACCATAATTCTTCAAGAGTTCATTTGCCCCTGAAGAATTGTTTACTGCTATATATTCGTATAAAGTCATTTATATACTTTTTTAATTTCTTTTTAAATAAAATGGGGCTCAAAACAAATGCCTTTGCAATTGCCTCTGCCCCATTTAAGTTAATCTCTAAAGTTAATATTTCTATTAACCTTGTAATGCACGAGCAACTCCTTGACCAAGAACAATCTTGTCTTGTCTTACTACATTTGGATTACCATAACCACGAGCAATTGAATTGCCTGTTAATGCACGACCTTGAGAAACAGTTTCAGATGGGTACAAGTAAACTTTTAAAGTTCTTGTTGTAGCAATCTTGTTAACTGTTAATGTAGTAAAGCCATCCCACTTGTAAGTGTGCTTTAATACAGTAATGTCAGTTTGGTTTTGGTAAGGGTCAATTGTAGGAACAAGAGTTTTTTGTTGTTGGTTACCGTTAGAGTCAACTACTTTTACTGTGATAGTTTCAAGAACCGCAGCAGAACCTCCATCACTTTGTAGGTAAGTTAATCCAACCACGAATGGTTTAGATGAACTTTGCCATAAAAATTCAAGATAAGTTACTCCTGAAATACCCATTGTGTACTCAATACCTTCCGTGTTAGCTTTTGTGCCAACAGTCGTTGTGATATTGTTGTACGCACCACCAACCTCAACATTGGAAATATCCGCTGCTGATGAGTTGTAAAGTGATATGATATAAGGTTGTGATGAACTTGCATCAGCAGACCCCATAGCATTTAGGTATTCTTCTTCTGAACCACCAAAGTCAAAAGCATCATCCCAATCAGAGTATTCGCCACCGTTAGCTGACATAAACTCGTTAGAGATGTTTTCTTCTGCATCAGAGAAATAATGATTTAAATTTTCCATTTTTTTTCTAATTTTTCTATTGGTTAAACATTCAATTAATTAACAACATTAAACTCCCCTTATCGGGTTACTCAATTTACAAAACTTATAATTATCTTTGTTATCTACTCATCAACTCAACTCGGAGCATAGGCTCAACGAGGAGGATAAATATCCAACGATATGCCCGTAGGACTTACTATCAATAACTATTAGGTTTAGCTATCTTTGTTTAAGATATTCTTTTCTACCATATTTGCTCCAATGATTCCTATCATTACACCAAATGCGACACCAAGAACACCCATCAACATAGATTTTTTTCCTTTTCCTTCAATCATCTTACTAAAGATTTAATTAAACGGCACAAGCCACTTTGTTAATACAAGGACAAATTTATAAACTATAATAATGTATTATCTATATATAGTAAAGAATAAGTGTAACAATATTTGTTTAAATTATTTTAAAAAATATAGTTTACTCGTAAAGAATATGTAAAAAAAGTTGAAATTAAGTTTAAATTATAGGGTTTTTTTGATTTCATTGATAATTACTCCGTTCATAACAGAAAATATTCCCACAATAAGTGCTAATTTTCCTAATTCTTTAGAATCGGGTAATTTAAAAGGTGCTAATTCCTTGCCTTCTTTTTCGTTATCATAGTTTTGTCCCATATTAAAATGAATGATAGCTTCAGTCATAAATAATACGAATGTAGTTCCCCCAACTATAACCCCTAAATTATTTTTCATAGGGGCAAAGATAAATAAATTTTTATAATGCTATTTATTTAAAACTATTTCATTTGGCATACCTGTTAAAACATTTTTAATTTCAGGATTTATCGCTATGTGGAATTTTTTGTGTAATGCCATAGCTATTGAATGAGGTGCTGAAGGGTTGCAGTAGAAATCTTCACATTTTTGTATCATCCAAGCCATATCATATAAATCTTTTACTTTATCTCCATAAAATATAATATTATCTTTTACATTATATTCCTTTATAAAAGCATCATATTCTGATTTAAGACCTGTATAGTAATTTTTATGTTTTTGACTTTTAATACATTTTTCCCAATCATAATCTACTCCATCCCTATATCTTTGTGTTATATGAAATACATTAAATTTTTCTTTTGGAATTTCAACATTTTCATTTAATTCAGGAGTTTTAAATTTATAATTCTCTTTTAATAATAAATAGGGAAATGGTGTGTTTGTAGGATTTTCTTTCCATACTCTAAAATAAGAAAAAACTAATTGCTCCTCAAATAATTTAGGAGATAATCTAAAATAATCTAAATCATAATCTAATTCTACACTATTATCATATTTAACTTCTATATCAGTATTTATTTCGTTTGCAGAACCCTCTCTAAAAGTTTTTATTCCATATTCATCTTTATATAATATGACATTATTTATGTAAGGTTGAGATTTTAATAAACGATATAAAGATTTATATTGTTGGTTAATTGCAGAGTATTGATGTTTATTTTTTAAATAAATATCTCCACCACCTTTTTTTATTATTAAAGGCAATGAAAATATAACATCACCTAAACTTCCACTATGTAAAAAACTTTGTACTCTTTGATTTTCAAAATTTTCTCTTCCCAATTCTTCTACTATCTTACTAATGGATTTTATATTCATCCAACTTTCTTTGTGCTTTTCGTAGTTCTTCCAATCTAATTCAACTTTTCCCGAAATAGCAGGTATTTTTAAATCTTTGAATTGTATAAATCCTAATCCACAATCTGTATCTATAACAGACATTTCTACATCTTTTCTTTCATTTCTTACTCTAACAAATGCTTTCCATACATCTCCATTCCAATAATTAGATTGTCTTGGAACAATTTGATGTTCTTCTTTTTCAGGCAAACAATCGTGCATTATTATTGAGCCATTTGGATTTAATACTTTTAGAGAGTTTTGAATATCTCTATAAACCTGTTCGTTTTCGTGTAAGCCATCAATAAAAATTATATCATATTTTTCGGTATGATTAGCAAAATATTCATCTGATGTCATTCTATATTTTACAAATACCTTTTCGTGGTCCCAATCTTCTCTCATATTTTTTTCCCACTCATCTTTCATTGGGTCTACTCCACTTTTATCTTTTATTTTTATTTTATCAAAACATCTATTATCTCTTACACCAATCTCAAGATAAGTATTGTATTTATTTTTTTTAATTAATGCATTTATAAAATCATATCTTTTCATATTATTTATTTTTTTTCAGGTAAGGTAATCTTTTGTAGTATTCGTTTAAAAATTCAATAATTTCATCTAAAGTTAATATTCCTACTCTAAAATCATCTAATTTTTGTTTTAACTTGCTTCCAAATCTATCGCTTTGCTTTGTCATTTTTTTGAATTTATATAGTAACCATATCTCTCATTACCAATCAACAATTTAAGTTGAGGGTATCTCTCTTTCATTATTTTAGGGGTTAAATCAGGTTGCAAGTGCTCTTCGTACTTATTGCCTTCATATTCTCCTTGTTCCATTTCATAAGGTACTGCAACTAAACACTTCTTATTTAAGTTATGTATCTTTGTTACAAGTTTTTTTGCATCTTTTATATTTATATGTTCTAATATATCTCCTAAAATAATACAATCATATTTAGAAATATCAAAATCTACAATACTTCCTAAATAAACATTATCATATTTTTTCATTAAATTAAACATCTCAATGTAGGGCTCATAAATTTCTAAACAATCCATTTTATATCCCAAGTCACCTAATAATTTCCAATAAGTACCTGCACCCGGTCCTACATCTAAAATTTTAGTTCCTTTTGGAATACTCTTTTGAAAAAAAAATCTTATTTGTATTTTATAATCTGTAAAGCTATATGGCATAATTTTAAAAATATTGTGTTCTTATTCTTGCTCTAACTTGTTGTATAGCCGTTGCTCTATCAATAGTTGAACCATCAGATAAACTTTTTTTATTAATTGCAGGTTTTACAACTGAATTAAAATTTTTAGAAAGGTATTCATCTATTCCATTATTAATAATTGATTCTGTCATTTTACCTTTTATCTTTTCTTCATCCAAATCTACATACATAAAATATCTTGGATTATCATTAAAATATTGTGTATTTACTATATTTTCTGCTATGCTAAATAACTCGTACTTATCAGGAAATTTATTTCTATGCCTTTCAATACTGTCAGAATTTTTATGAAATCTTAACCAATTAGCATTTTGCCAAACCTTTGTTGTTATTCTTCCTATACTTTGAAAATGAATAATAATATCTAAATCTGTATGTCTGTTTGAGCATATTGCACCTACAATGTCGGTAGGTAAATGGTCACCAACATATTTATTTATATCTTCAATTAATAACATACCTCCCCTAAAAAAATGTAATATATCCCATAAAAGATTTGCAATCTCTTTTAATGTTAATCTAATTCCTGTTTCTTCATTAAATGGTCTTACTCTTCTTATTTCTGCGTGAGGCATTACTGAAAACTTGACTAAATCTTTCATTGAAATAGCCTTGTAATCTACAAACTCATCATTAACATCTAATATTAATACTCTTCTTGGGTCTACACCTTTTTCGGGATTACCATATACATATGACTCAATAAGGATTTTAGTTTGATATGTTTTACCAATTCCTTTTTTTCCAACTGCCATACCTAATTTTGGTTCTCTCATTTTTTTATTTTTTGAATACAGATTTCTTTTTTTGATTACCTTTTTTATATCTATCTATAAAATCTTCTTTGTAATAAATATAACTATCAACAAAAACATTTTTCTGTGCAGTAATTTCTATTTCTGCATTGTGTATGTCCACATTAAGTTTTGTTATATCTACTTGCAATTTCAATATGTTAGACTCGGGTGATTCTTTAAGTTGTTTCATAGCAAAATAATATTCCTCTAATAATTCAACATAAACTTTTCTTTGTGCTAATTGTTCTTCTAATCTTTTCTTTTCTTGCTCTAAAGAGTTTTTTTGTATATCTTTTTTATCAATATACTTTTTAATGTCTTGGGGTAATTGAAAATATTTATCCCTATCCTCTTTTGTAATATTAGTTATGTTTTTTTTAAAATCTGCCATTTTATTTTATTTTTTTAAGTGGTGTATAGTTGGTGCTACATAATAAACTTTATCAGTCACTTTAATTTTACTTGTTTTATCACACATTTGGATAAAAAACCTCCAATCTTCTTCGTGACCTAAATTATCAAACATAAATTTATGTGTATTGTAGAAAGATGTATTAATAGCAAAATTAATTCCTAAATTGCCCGGGGCTAAAACTTTATTGCTTCTATTTGGTATTATATTATCTCCTTGTTTCATTCTCAATATCACTACATCATAATCACCATCCAATTCTTTACTATGTCCTGTTATTAAATAATCATCATCATCTACAAAAACTATCCAATCACTATACTTTACTTTTTTTAATCCCTCGTTTCTATTATACCCTGCACAATCTTTAGTTCCAAAAATTAACAAATTATGATTTACATTTTCTTTTTGAATAGAGGCTATTGTTCTACTTAAAGTAGGTCTATATAAAGTGGGTATTATGTAATCTATTGTCATTATTTATAATCTTTTCCAAAAACTCCCCAATTAGAATTTTTATGTCTACATATTATTCCTGTGTGAGCATAAATTGGTATTTTTTTTGCATAAACATCATTAATCCAAACAACATCAGGAAACCAACTTGCACCCTCAATATGCCTAAAAGGAAATCGTGAAAAAACAGGTCTTGCAATTAATACACACCCTAAACCAACCGATAATGTTTTTACAGGCTTACCTGTTATCATAAAATTATTATACCCCCCATAAATAGCAACCCTATAATCATCTATATCAGATGATATTCTATTTAGCATAGGAACTCTTGCTGAATTATCACTTAATTGATATAGTGCCCCTATAATAGGCTTCCTTTCAAACATTAGTTTCTCTATTATGTCAATAGGAGGAAAAACATCAGTTTCAAGATGTAAAATATAATCATAGTTTTTTCTCATTGCATATTGCCTACATAACTCGTGGCTTGTTGCAACTCTTGATAAAACAGAATCTTTATTTTCTTCAGTAGTTACATTAATAGAATCAAAACCTTTGCTCTTTATATATTCGCAAAAGTCTTTTGTTAAAGAATTATCAGCAAGAAAAACATCATATTCAGGATAAGTAAAGTTTTTAACATTATCTGCCCATTCATCAAAACAATATTTTTTTACATCTGACTGTGGGGCACACACCAAAACTTTTTTTCTCCTATATTTCATTAATTATGCTTTTTTCTTAAATCTTCCATTTGTACCTCTATCAACATTTTTGTTGTATTGAGGGTGTAGATTTTTTTGTGCTCTTTGTATCTTTTCTATTCTTTTATCTTTTATGTTTTCCAAATCAGTAGTTTGACATTTTTCTTTTTTGGAACAATAAAAATAAATAGAAAGACCAAAAAGTACAAGAACTACTAAAAACACAAAAGTTTTCATATTTGTTATTTTTGGTTAATATTCATTTTAGTTAATTTCAATCTTAATCTTTTTCTTCTGTTTCCATAGCATCTGACATATCAAAACCTTGATTTAAATCTACTTCATTTACATCAATTATTGTAGTATTTGATTCTTCTTCTGTTGGTTCTAATTTTATTTTTTTCTTTGGTCTACCTCTTCTTCTTTTTGTTGGTGAAACTGTTATTTCTTCTTCCATTTCATCGTGCATAGTTTGTGGAACTTCTGATTCCATCTCTTCCTCTACTGTGGGTTCAGTTGGCATTGGAGGTGGAGGTGGTGGTTCAGGTGTAGGCTCTTTTGGTGTTGGAGGTTCAGGATTAGGTGGATTACTTGGTGATGGTGGTGGTGAACTTTGATTAAATTGTGGATTTACACTTTCACTATACATTTCTGACATTGTTTTTAATGCTGATGTCAAAGATTTTTTAAATGCATATAATTGGACACCTTTTGTCATTATGTCTTTACCAAAAGCTAACATTAAAAATTGTTCATCTGTTAAACCATAACCTCTTGAAGCAAATACTCTAATCATTACAGGTCTAACCTTTTCTACAAATTCATCTTCAACTACAAGAACTTCGGTTACTTGCCTGTTGTATTCACCAATAAATTCGTGTACTGATATAGTTTGGGTTTGAGAAATAGGTATTCTCATATCAGGATTTATTTCTCCTTTTATTGCTTTTTTAACAATTTCTTCTTCACTTAATGAAAAGTATTTTTGTCCAAAAGTGTGAACTGCCTTATAGCCATCTAAAAAAGTATCTACCATTAATTCAGCACTATCATCAGCATCTTTTTTACTATAATCTTCTAAATCATTATTTACGAAAGGGTCATCACTTCCGAAACCTTTTTTAGGTTTTGATGGTTTTACTTTAGGCTTTTCCTCTTCATAATCATCATCTTGTAATTCATCTAAATTAGGTTGTAGATAAGATGGTTCAGGAATACTTTGAATTGAATTAGGGTCATATGAAACTTTGGGCTTTGTATATTCTCTTTGAACAACAGGCTCATCAAATGGATTAAAATTTGCAGGTGTACTTAATTCAGAATAATCAGGTGTATTTTCTTCAGACATATTATTTGTTATTTTCAACGAATTTAACTATTTCGTTGTTGATTTTAGTTAATTTATTATCTTGTTTTTTTTCTTCAGCAAATTTATGATTTAAATTTTCCATATATCGCAAATCTCTACTCACCGTAGCTTTATTTAATTTGAGATTTTGAGATATTTGGGACTGCGACCAATTAAGATGTTCTCTGATTAGATAAACTAACATTGCTCTTGCTTTAGTCCTTACTCCAAATTTTCTGCTTTTACCTATAAAGAGTTCGCTTTCAGAAATAGAAAAGTTTTTACAAACGGCTTGTATTATAAAAGCTAAAAGATAATCTTTATTTTCATACCCCTCGCTTAACCCTTTGTCAATAATTTTTTTAGCTTTTTCTATTCCTTTTTCATCCACAAGTTTCATTAATTTTTTAATGAGTTCAAAAGAATTGGTGTGTTTCACGAACAGAAAATTTATTTTATTAAATAACTTTTAATTTAAACAAAAATAAAAAAATATTTTTCATTTACAACTTATTTACTTGTAAAATTAATTTTGGCTTTCCTTCTTGATAAAAATAATGTATTTGTTGTATGTACTTAACACTATCATCTTCTATCTTTCCCATTCTTTTTAAGAGGTCTAATAGAACTTTTTGCCAAAAAAATGCTTTGTTATCCAAATCAAAATGACTTTTTTTATCGTGCTGATAACCTATTGATATACTCAAATCCTTACCAAGTGGTGGGCAATCCTCTAAATATGGTTTTAAAAATTCTTTAGCCCTATCTACTACTTGCCTCCTGACTTGATGATGTACGGTACTGTAAAATAAATTTGCAGTTAAGTAATATGTGGATTTTTTGTTTTTTCCTAAAATTACTTTTTCAATAGGTACGGGTATGTGTTTTGTATAAATTATCATAAAAAAAAGTCAGGCATCCAAGCCTGACCGAATTTAAAGGAATAAACAATTTGTAAATTAAGTTGTTTAAAGTACAAATATATAAAAAATATTTAATAACTATAAATTTTACAAAAAATTTAATCCTCTTTCATTAATCTCTTTTATTGCTTCAAAATGTGCATAGGCTATTTTCTCACTTCCCTCATCACTCATTAAAACTTCAGCTTCTTTTAAATTAGTCATAAAACCACACTCTGTTAATATTGAAGGCATAGAGGTATATTTTAATATATAAAAGTTTGCACTTTTAATACCCCTATCTTTCCATTCCATTTCTTCAACTAAATTTCTTTGAAATACACTTGCTATTTTAAAACCTTTATCTGACTTTGGATAATGAAAAGTTTCTAAACCATTAGCATTGTTCCAATCTTTCTTATATGCGTTATGGTGTATTGATAAGTAAATACAATTAGGAGTGTTTTCTGATATATTATTTGCCTTTATTACCCTATCTGTTAACGGTAAATCTATCCAATCATCTGAAATTATAGTATATTTTATTTTATATTGACTTAATAGTTTAGTCAAACTTTCTAATACTATTCTATTTTTCACTCCTTCAAAAAGAACTTCACCTGAAAATTTACTTGAATTTGGAAATTTAGGACTTCTTTTTCCTTTAGTAACATATTCATTTGTTTCAGGATGCATACCTCCGTGACCTGCATCAATTAACCAATGGAATTTATTATTCATATAATTATTTAGGTCCAAACGGCATAGGATTCGTAGGAGCCTTCGGCATACCTCCAAAAATTTCATCTTCACTAACTACTTTAGGTGGTTGTTGAAAAGCAGGATTATTAGGATTCATTCCCCCCTGTTGATTCTGACTATTCATATAATTTTTTATAGGGCTTTGGCTTGAACTTACCCCTTCTGCAATTTTGTTTGCAGTAAAATACTTTGCCTTAAAGTTTTCATCTTTTACTATACCTGCTGATAATTGTTTACCAAATATTTCATCAGAAGGAAAATGTACTCCCATAATTAGTCTTGATTTAGAACATTTGTCAGCAAATTGCATTAACATATCTTCTTTATCAGGATAACGAAAACTTAAAATTTCGGCAAAAACAAAAGCCTGTACCGTGTGTCCTGATGGATAAGATGGGGATTGTGCCGATACAGTTGGCATAGGATTTAAAGAAAAAGATAAAATGTTTGCTAATTGATATGGTCTTATTCTATTATAGAAATATTTTAATTTCATAATAATAGGATTAATGTCATCATATAATCCTTGAACAAATTCTTGTGGATTGGCTACCCCACATTTATTTGCCATCTCAATTAACATACCTGATAAATCCTCATCAAACTTAACACTTAATTCTACAACTTTGTCGTGTTTTAGCTTTTTCATTTCATCTCTAATTAATCCTAATTCTTTTAAAGCATACTGTCCATCATTATTAGGATAAGGTTTTTGCATATAATGATTTGCTATATAATCGTATGCTCCCTCTTCTCTAATAAGAATATCTTGATAGGCATTAGGATTACCATAAGTTAATTCGTTTATGGGAACCAATCCGAATTTTGTTTTAGGTGAAATGGGATTTATAGACATAGGTTGTTTTTGTGGTTTTCTTTTTCTTGTTCTTGCCATAATTAAATTTTAAAAGAAATAATCAAACAACCCTCCCTCTTCTTGTTTTTTCTTTGCCTCTGCCTCTGCCTCTGCTTTAGCTTTTGCTTCAGTTTCAGCAAGTCTTTGGGCATCTTCTTCTTCTTGTTGTTTTTTTAATAGCAATGCTTCTTCTTGCATTTTTTTCTGATTTTCTTTTTCTTCTTGGGCTTTTTGATATGTTGTATTCATATCTTCATATATTTGAATACAAACTGATTTAGAAAATCTTTTTAATTTATTTGCATCAGATTCATTAATTTCAAACTCAAGACCTTTTTTTTCTGCTCTTGATTCTTTAAGGGCTATTCCTCTTAATGTATGATTGAAATCTTTTAAATAACTTTGTGCCTCAATTGAGAGGTCTTTTTTCTCAAGATTATTTTCTTGCATTAAAACTTGGTGTGGGTACATAATGTAAAGTTTAGTTAATAATTAATTTTGTGAGCCGGGTCTTACTTTACCCGAACTTATATCTCCTCTCAACTCTTGTAATCTTCTTATTAAATCTTTTAAAAGCATATCAGCATCTTTTTTAAATGGAATCATTTCTATGCAATTCTCAACTATTTTTTCAATATTAAATGCTATTGCTTTTTGTTCTTTCTTATTTATAGTCTGTCCTGCATCAGATTTATTTTCAATAGTTTCAGCTTCGTTTTTTAAAGATGCACTTGCTTTTAAACTACCATCTGATTCGGCTTTTCCTGATTTAATGTTTTTTTTTGTGGTACTTTTAGATTTAAGATAACTACTTCTCATCTTCTCAAGCATTTCATTACATTCTTCTTTTGTCATTGAACCCGAAATAGTTTTCTTTGGCTTTGCAGGTGTAGGTTTTTCTAATGCTTTAATTTTATCTTTTAAATCACTAATGTTTCCATCTATTGTTTTTACTAATGAATCTTTACCTAAATCAGCATACTTCTTTCTCATTTTTTCTTGAGTAGCCAAGTTTTTTTCTAATAGTCTAATTGATTGCATAAATTCTGCTTTAGTTTTAGCCATATTTCTTTATTTTTTATTTTACAAATATATTATTTTTTAAAATAATCTTGCAGATTTGTATGGTTATTTTAATTTTTATGTTATTAATTATGGTTTTATAAGTATATTATCTATTGCTTTTTGTATAGCTTCGTATCTTGTAAGGTTTATAGTTTTGTCAGCATTATTTATGCTATTATCAAGGATATTTTTACTTATTTTTAATTGATTGTATAAATAGTCTAATTTAAAATCTATCGTTTTACCCCCTTTTTCAAAATAACTTTCAGTTAAACCTTTTTCAGCCATAGCTTTATCTAAAATATTTTTCATTTTAGTAAAAGAAATTGGCTTTTCATCGCTATCAGCATATATTTCAAAATAAAAAGTTGAACCATAATCATCTTCTAATCTTTCAACATCACTTTCTGTTAATATAAATTTACCAAGTCCTTTATCTTTTAACTGTTTCCACTCAACTTGAACTAAATATACTTCTTCTATATCACCACCTCTGCCAAAATCTACTTTTTTTCCAAACAATCTTTCCATTTCTTTATCAAAGTCTTTTCTTTCTTCATCATTAAATGCCCTTTCATCTACTTCCATCCAATCCTCATCACTTCCTAAAGGTTTAAAAAGTAATTTATCATAAGTAGCATCTTTAGGTGGTATTTTATATTCTGAACCATATTTTTTAGATTTTTTTACTTCTCCACCTTTTGCATAATTTACTTTTTCTTTAGCCATCATTTGTTGAATCATTTTGAGTTTTTCTTTATCATCTTGTGTCAACCTATCGTATTGACTTCTCATATATTCTCTTTCTTGTGCTCTATCAAATTCTTTATCTTTATTTCTTCTTGAATCCATAATTCCACCTTTTTCCATAGATAATTCTTTTTTATCAACCTTTGATGCCTTACCTCCCATTACTGCACTATACACCCTTGCTTGTGCCCATTGTTCTTTAGATTTAACATTTGGTCTTACACTTGATGGATTAGTTTTATATGCACCTATTCCTTTATTATATATTTTTTGTATTCCTTTTTTAGATACACCTGTATCTTCTGCAATGTCTGACAAAGAATTTGAGGCATCTAAATCGTTACCATACTTTTTATTATATTTCTGTTTCCAAGTTTTAGCCGTTTTAGTTTTACCTCCTTTTTTATATTTAAATCCCTTTTCATATTCAGCATTTTCTAATTCTTCTTCTAAAATTTCAGGATTATCACAATGAAAATTAATATGGTCAGCATATTCATCTAATGTTACCTTACCATCATCATCTAAATCAAAATGGTCGTGTAATTCATCTTTGGTAATATTATCGGGATTTTTAGGAAACTCATCTTCTTTCTTAATATTGTAATCCCTGATAGCTAATATTTTTCTTAATTTTTCTTTTTTCATTATTTATTTTTTAGCTTTTCTAATTCTTTTTGTAATTCAATTTTAATATCTTCATCCTTTTCATCAGCAATAAGCCTTTCCATAACTTCAATATCCTCATCTTTTTCAGACATTATTCTACCTCCTTCCTTATATTCTTCTTTTCTCATTTCAATTTTTTCTTTAATTACGATAGGAGCATCATCAAATTTCATCTTTTTTCCCCAATGACTAATATCAGATGGATATTCGCTTCTATCTCCCTCGTACATATTAATGCTTAAATTAGGTAGTGTTTGTGTGTTCATACCATAAACATCACCTTTCATTACAATTGTATAATTATCATCAGGTCCTTCGTATATTTCTACTTCATTCATATCTAACACACCCCCTTCTTCAAGTAACTCTGCTCCACTATTATCAGTTGTAATAATAACATTTCCAACCTCTTTTCCTGATGTTTCTCTTATTTTACTTTTTAGTTCTTCTAACTCTTCAGGTGTTAAATCAAATTTATTTACATTTCTATTTGAAACATCTAAAGCAAATGCCCAACTATTATTTCCTGTTTTGCTTAAAATACCTTTACCTGTTGTTACATCTATTTCCCCCCACTTCTTATCACTTTGTATTCTAATGATATTAGTTTTTCCTGTTATTGGATATACTATAAAATCTTGAGGCTTTCTCATACCTTTAACTTTTAAGTCAAATGAAAGAGTTCCCATAAAGTTTTTATGATAGTTTGTGATAGGTGATGCAGTTTCTCCACCTTTTGCATAATCTTCATCTTTAGTTTCAAAATATATTACTAAATCTCCATCTTCTTTGCTTCCCTCTCTTGCTACTTCAACCCCATTTGTGCTATCTAAAATATAGTTTAGGTTTTCTTCAAAGCCATTAAGCATATATCTAACCCTACCTCCTTTTGCAAATTTCTTTGGATAGAGAGTCTTTCTTACAATACTATCATATGCTTTCTTTATATTTCCATCATAATCATTTTCTACTATATCTTTACCTATTTTCTCAAATTGTTTGTTAGTATAATTACCCCAAGACTCTCTATTCATAGAGAACTGACCTATATCTTCATAATCATAAGAGTAATCTTTGGTTGTGCCACCTTTTGCAAAACCTTTCATTTTTTCGTAATAAGCAACTTGAACTTCTTTTGGTGCATAATTAATATTATCAATCAACATAAACTCATTATCTCCTTCCCTTGCCCCGTACAAATGACCACCAAATATTGCAAAATCTTCTCCATCAAAAGTGAAAAAAGTTCTTAAATTATATTCAGTATTTCTTAATTTCCCACCTTTTGCAAATTGAGTATAAAAACCTTTACCCATAGGTTTAGGACTATATCCTATACCTTCACTTTGCATATAATCTTTCATTTTTTTTGATGTTTCTTTATCGTATGGGTCTACTTCTACTCTGTAATTTCCTTTAGCAGTTTTCATTGGTTCAGATATATAAGCATCACTTCTTTTGAATTTATCAAAAAACTTATTAAATCCTGTCATTCCACCTTTTGCATATATTACTCCTTCATACTCTAACTTATAATCCTTTTTAAGTTGATTTAATTTCCTTAACATTGATTTATAGGTTATTGAGGAATGTACCATTTTTCCATTAAACCATATATAATATCTATTTCTACCAAAAAATTCTTGATAACCTATAATTGCAGAATAATCACCATCTTCACTTACATATTCAATTTCTGTGCCTTCTTGTATAATTGTTTGTTGGTCTTTTTCTGTTGCTCCACCTTTTGCAAATGGTAGTGAATATTCCTGTTCTCCCATTTGTTCTAATTTATCTTCTAATTTTCTTTCTTGTTTTTTTAAAGGTTCTGCCTTTTTTCTAAATTTTGCTACCCCTTCTTCTGTATTCAAGTCTGATTTTAATTTTAAATCAACAAATTCATTTCTTACTTTATCTAACTTACCTAATATATCATCTAATTCTCCACCTTTTGCATAACCTAAATACTCATTAAATAATTCATCAATATCTTCATTATTATAGTTATCATTTATCCTTTCATAAATTTCATCATAATTTCCATCTCTATCTTCTAAAAATTCTTCTCCATTTCCCCCCATACGGCTTATTAACTCCTCCTCTTCTTCATTATTTATAAAATAATCAATTACTCTTTCTCTTTTTTCATCTATTTTACCACCATCTGCCATACTTGGGGGCTTAACTTTAGTTAGTCTTTTTATTTCTAATGCATCACCAATACCATCAACATATACTCTATCGTTGTGCAGATGATGTTTTGAATTTACTTTTCCTGTATGCTTCATTCCATATCCTGCATCTACCGTAACATAATCGCCAACTTTAATTTTACCACCTTTTGCATAATCTTCCATATATTCATCTCTCTTTCCAAGAGTTGATTTAATATACTTTAATACATCTTTCTTTTTAGATTTATCTACTATTTCTTGTCCAGTAATTTCAGTAGCATATTCTTCATAATCGGGAGTATCTAATCCCATATCATCATACTTATCACTCATTGAAATATCTTCTTCTATAAATTCATCTATTGACTTTTTGTCATCACTACTTAACTTACCACCTTTTGCATATTTAGAGAATGAATTAGCATCTATATATTCTTGTATTTCACCCCTATACTTTATAGCTATTGGATTTGTATTTATGTCTTTTCTTGTATCGCCATCAATAATGCTTTTAGGAATACCAAACGCACCCATTTCAATTTCATATCTACCATCAGGAGTTACTATATCAAAGTTTTTACTATTTGCTAATTTCCTAAATTCTACCTCTCCACCTTTTGCATATTTTTTATCTGTTAAGTTTTTTCCTATTTGAGATATTGCTTTATCTATTGGGTCTGTAACTTTTTTTACTGATTTAGGGTTTTTAGCACCATAATATGCACCAATACCTGCTGATGCTAAATAACCACCTAACGCAAAGTTAGTATCTTCAAAGTCATCTGATACGGCAAATATAGTAACCTTACCTCTTTCGTTATCAAAATAATCTATGTCCTCTAAATTTTCTCCGTACTTATTTTTTATGTCCTCTACAATCTCTTTAGCTAATTTCATAGCTTTTTCAGAACCTAATCTTCTTTGCTGACCTGACATTGTTTCTTTACCATATGCTACTTGCACTCCTGATGGTGTAGGATAATCTATATATACATTTAAAAAGTTAGGTGATATTTTATCTTTCACATATCTTGGAACAAAATATTTTTTGGTAATCCCACCATCTGCAAAAAATAAATCTTTAGGTATTTCGGGAACTTTAATATCTTTAGGTTTTCCCATTTCTTTTTCAGAAACCAAAATAGTTTCATCCATTTGTGGTTCTGATGAAGGTTCAGGTACAGATATTGGCTCATCAGAAACGACTTTTGTCAAATAGTCAATTTTTTCTTGATTATCATCATATTCCTTTTTCATATCCTCATCATCAATTTCATCTTTTAGAAATTCTTGCATTTCGTTTAAGTTGTTTAACTCTTCCTTTAACTCTTGATTTGATTTTCCTTTAAATTCTTCCATTTGTTTTATTTTAATGCTTCTATTTTTTCTTTAAGTTCTTTTATTTCTTGTTCTATAATATCATCTTGTTCTAATTCTTGTAAGAACAATAATTCTTCATTTAGTTCTTTTAATAATATTGTTTTTTCATCTTCAACCTCTACTAAAGGCTCTTGTGGGTTGTCAAAGTCAATAATAACATCATTTTTTTTCTTATTTTCTACAACTTCCTTTTCATCTTCCACTACAACATCTTCTGTGCCATCTAACATTTTTCCTTCTTCTACAAATTTAGGGTATTTTTCTTCCAACTTATTCATAATAGAATTTACATCCCATACAGGTAATGGTTGCTCTTGTGCACTAATTGTTTCATATGATTTATTGAATTTAATTTTTTCTTGTAAGGATTTCCCTGCATTATCAACTTCAACTTCTGTTGTTTCTTTCACTCTATATTGTGCTTGAAGAACGGCAAGTATATTGTTGTCATCATTTACAATAATAAAAAAAGCAAAATCAGGTGCACTATATGAGGATTCATTATTACCTAATATTCTTAAATTATCTTGAGCAAACATTTTAGTAATATATTTATAATTTTGGGCATCTATACTCCACACAAAATCGTTATTTTCTACACTTGCTATATATAAATACTTACGGGTTAAATCTCTAAATACAATTTTACCTTGAGTTGACTTTCTTTGCTCTCTTGCTTCTTTCATTTTTCTTATGCTCATTTTACCACCTGCTCCACAAGGCAAATACTGAACATAATTTTTAAAATCTTGATTTTGTTGCCACTTTATAGGATATGAATTTGATTCAATAGCATCTTGAACATTCCAAAGTTTTTTTAATGGTGTAGTCAATGCAATAGCAAACTCTATTTTATCTGCCTCTTTTTGTATATGATATAATGTTTGACCATTAAATATAGAATAGTATTTATTAGGAGATGTACTTACTTTCTTTTGCAGGTCATTCATATAATAAGCAAAAGGTCTAAAAATAGGCATAATAGTTCTATTACCAATATTGTAATCCATTGCCCCTCTTCCTAATGGTGTTAATTTGTAATCGCTATCTAAAAGGCTTTTATCTTGTAATTCTTTTAATATATTTAAAGTAGGCTTTATATTTATTTTAAATCCTTCTATATAATAACTTTGTTCTTCTATATTCTTTTCTATTTTGCTTTTAGCATCACTATCAACATTTACTTTAGTATGTATCTCATAACACATTTGCATAGTACAGATAGCTTCTAATGGATTATATAATGAAAAATATGTTTCTATAAGATTACTTCGTAAAGCAATTCCTTTTGGTTGCTGAACTAATTCTGCTTCTTTCCATAGAAATCCCGTTTCATAAGAACCATATATATAAGGTGTGTTATATAAAAAATTATCATCTAATACTTCATTTGAATCTTCTGCCCACTCAAAACTTTCCTCAAATAGATTAAAAATATTTTGCAATGTATATTGATTGTCGTTTAAAACAAATAAGTTCAGAGGTTGATTTGGTGGGAAAAATATTCTCTCATAATTCTTTCTTGTTTCAGAGGTTTGAATAATTAACCTACCCATTCCTTTTAATTTAAACAATACAAAACTCTTACTCCCAAAAGTTGCATAACTAAATTTACAACCTTGCCCTAACATTGATAATGTTTTTTCAAATTTTACTTTGTCTATATCACTATATTTTACAGATATACCTACAAACCTCTCATCTTCATCAAAATCTTCTTTTGTTCTTGATACTTGCTCTTCTCCTGCAATTATTTCTTCTTTAGCTTTTACGGGAGCAATATTTTCAATCAAAGGAGAATCAATTCCTTTCATTAACCCCTCTATCTCCTCCTCTAATTCTGTTTCAAGTGTATCTCTTTCTTCTAATGATAATGATTCTTTTACTGAAGGTAGCAAACTTTTATCAAGTGCTCTACGAGGATATGCTTCGTTATATAAGTCAATACTTTCATCAGTCAATAGAAATGCATCAAAAGAGTCTAATAGTTGTTCATACTGCTCCTCTGCTTCAATAGACACTCCTCTCTTGACTTTTTTTCCAACATCTACTATTTCTGACAACATTACCCCATAATCAGGATATACTTTATATAACTCATCAAATTGGACTGTTGGATATGTTTCTAAAAACTTTCTCATTTTATTTTATTTTACTCTTATTTTTAATAGTGCCATTGAATTATTGAATTTACCAATTAATTCCTCAAGAGTTTCACCTCTTTGTTCTGCTTTTAATAATTGGATTTCTTCCTCTTTTATTCTATTTTCTATTTTCCATTTTTTCTCACTATTCAATTCTTTTTGCCCCTCAATTACTTTGTTATTAGCTTTAGTGATTAAAATATCAATATCATTAAAATTATAACCCTCTTGAGTAACATCATTTTTAGTTTGATTTTCAATTAAGTAAAAATAATTAGACATTATTCTTTCGTTTTCTGTACCTGTTAAAAATAAATTTACTTGTGTAGATATTGAATCATAACTGAATCTGATATTTTCATCTGAAAGATTATCCGTTATCACCTTTACTATCTGTTCTCCTATTATGGAATCTTTATTAACCATTCTCATACGACTATTTCTTTCTGTTGGAGATACTTCTAAAATATTTTCAAGAGTTCCACGATTATTTTTAATTAATTTTCTTACAGCATCACCTACTACATTAACATCAACCATTTGAGAGTCAGCAGTTAAAATTAAATCAGGATTTGTAAACTCTATCATTCCATCCTTTTCTTGTTGTTCTACTACTTTCATAGCTTCTTCAATACTTACAAATACAGGCTTATTATTTTCTTTCCATTGTCTACCCCTACCTCTACTATCTTTTTTGAAATTATATAATATGTCTACATCTAATTTGTCTTTTTCAACAAGAGCAATTTTCCTCTTTTCTTCAAATTTAACTAATTGATAGAGTTTATTCATAAGAGTTACATAACCATCAAATAACATTTTAACCTCTCCATATTTGTCCTTTATAGTTTGCAACTTACTTTTTTCATCAGAATATTTTGCGACTTTACTATTTAATTCATCAACTTTATCTTGCCAAGCTAAATCGGTTAATTGGTCTATGTCAGTAATAATATTTCTTATTCTTTCTTTCGCATCAATTGTATATTGAGTTTTGTTTAATTCATAAACCCCATCTTCAAGCATTTTTTTAATCTCACCTATTTTGGTTTGCAGTTTAGAATATACAAATGCATCAATACTATCAATACCAAGAACATATACTATTCTAACAAATTCCCACATATTCTTTTGTCGCCAAATTCTACCTTCTAATTGCATTGCGTTAGATGGAGAAAAATCACTATCTAATACATATAAAGTATGGGCTCTTCTATTTAAATCTATTCCTTCTTTTATTGCTGATGAGCCAAGTAAAATCTTTATTCTTCCATCATTAAATTTATCTCTGATGTCCTCCCTTTTTCCTATTGTTTTATCTTTTCCTGTGGTACTATCTATAAGTATAGAGCCATTTTCATCCGTAGCTTTGACTGTTCCACTCATACCACCTGTAATAATACCAATGTTATCTTTAGTTAAAGTTACTAATTTGTCTTTGATATTGTCATAATATGTTATCTTTTGGTCTACTATGTAAGTTTTAATTAACTCATATAGATTGTAATAATGACCACCATATTTCATACTTTTTCCTTTATTAATATACATTATTTGACCCCCCACTTGTCTATCATTTACTCCTCCTTCCTTGGAATCATATTTAATAGTATTAAGTGCACATTCTATTGCATATTTAATTTTAGGACTATTTTCTACAAAATTCTTTGCTGATTTTGATATGTCATTAGGGTCTAACGGGAAATTTTTTAACAAATCATTAGGTACATCACCTGATTTATCACATTTAAGTAAATAAGGAGATATAACACACATTTGCCCAAATCCTTGACCCACAATAGCACGAGCCATTCTTACTTCACTTTTACTATTTGCAGATAAATCCATATCTTCATAGTTACTATCATACAACTCTTCATTTTCCTGCATATCCTTTATAGTTTCAGGGTCAAATAAAGCACTATCTACTAAACTTTGTTTTTTAGCTATTCTTTTATCTTCAGGATAAGTTGTTCTTAAATCTACTAATAAGCTACGGGCTGACCTTAAATATTCTTCCCATTCGTTACTTCCCTCTTCTTCTTTTTTAGCTTTTTTAAGTAAATCCTCTACTTCTTTAATGTAATCCTTAACTTCATCATTTAAAAATTCCACCTCTCCTGTTTCTTTATCTACTTGAATTGCATCACCATAATTTGGACAATATTGAAATGGTATATCTATTTTACCCTCTACATATTGTGCTATCTTACTTATTATTTCTTTTTGCACAGGACTTAATGGAACATAACTTGATACATCTTGTAATTGAGGTGCCCATTGTACTGATGATGTATTTGCTCCTGCTTGATTATTTCCTCCTGTACCATCTTGTGGGATATAATACTTTAATGGTCTGTCTGCTTCTATTATTTTATCTGAAACTTTAAAATTTGCCATTGACTTAATAAAATTTGACATAGCTGAAGAGTTATAATAGCTTTGTATTTCAGGAAATAATCCAAAAGTTTGTCTATGGGTGATATTATATCTCCACTCTTCTTTAACAAAAGTTACAAAAAAGTCCCATACAGACATTATATTGCTTTCTTTCATTTTATCCAAATTAGTCATACCAAAAACAGAAAACATTTGAAATATATTATCAGTAAATGGTGTTGCTGACATTAATATAGTATTATTTACTCCTTTGTTTTCTTCTTTTGCCTGTATTTCAAATATTAGAGATATTAAATTAGCAGGTGCAGTAGTTAAACTTCCTTTACCTGATGAATAATATTTCAATCGGTACTCACTTTCTTGTATTCCTGTTTTAGTTGGTATGTTAAAATTATTTGGATTATGATAAAGAGTTCCCTCCTCAACATATATACCCTTTTTTGAATTTACACTATCCCCATCAGGCAATACATTTAAGGTAGCATTAGCCCTCATTGTAGGTAATAATGTAAAATCTAAATTAGTTCTTCTTCCTCTTGTTAAATCTACTCTTGACAAAGTATGTTCTCTTGGTTTACTAATCAAATTATTAAAATTATGAATTTCATCAACCGTTATGCCATCTATATTAAGTTTCTTTAACGATAAAGGTAAATTAGATAATTTATCATAAAATCTATTTGTAGATGGATTTACATATCTAACATCTTCAACATTTTGCACATACTTACGGGCTTTTAAATTTGCTTTGTCATCGGCTCTAAATCTTTTAATAGCTTGGTGACTACACAATATTATTTTATTAGGCTCCATTACTTCTTTTCTATATTGACCTAAAACATCAATCAACATACCTTCAATTTGTTTTAATAAAACTGTAACAGTACCCGTATTTTTATTATCTATTGGATTAAAAAAGTTTTTTGATAATAAGTTTTCAGTTTTTTTAATATCATTGATACCCTTTTGAGTCAACACTCCTTCCCAAGGTTGAGTGCTTTGTTTAATTCTATCTGCCTGTCCTTTAGTTACTACCCCATCTTTTAAAGCATCATCTAAATTAGTAATCCAACCCTTTTGAGGATAATCTCCACTAAATAATTTATCTAAATCATTTTTATTGGTTTTATAAAATTCTTGAACAGATTTTGGATATTCAGATATTTTAACTTTATTTTCACCAACAAAATCCTGTTTCTGATATCTATAACCTGATTGGTATCTATCGTATTGAGAGTTTACCTTGTCATATATAACTTGTGCTGATTTATTTACCTTTTCTACTATATTATCAATAGCTTCTTGTGTATCTTCATTACCTTCATCATATATTTCAGGTATTTTCAAACCTATGTTTAATGATAAATTATCAAACCAATCGTTAAAATCTGAATCTCTTAATGAATTAGAAAATCTGCTTTCATTAGGCAAACCTCTTTTATCTTCAGGTAAAAAAGATGGTCGCCCTGCGGGTAAGTTTTTCAATTGGTCTTTAGCCATTTCTAAAACTCCTTTGTCTGCTTCATTTCTTGTATCTTTTCCTTTTGGTTTTGATTTACCTTTCCATTTTGCTATAATTAATAATTGAGAAGGTGTGTATTTTTTTAAACCTTTTACCCCTCCCTCTTTATCACTACCTATTAATATATTAGCTGATGCATTACCAAATTTGATTATATCAACTGCATCTGTTATATTATTTCTTTTATTTCTTTCTAAAGTTTGCCAATTTGATAATAATCCTAAAGTTCCTGTTGTATCTCTTCCAATTATTTCATCTGCAAATTTTTCATATACTTGATTAGGTGTGAATACAATAGTTCGTGAACTTTCACCTGTTAACATCATATGGGACATCATAGCGATAGATGTCGTTGTTTTACCAAAACCTACTTCGTGTGCTAAAAGACCTGAATTTTTGTTTGCTATTGCAAATTTCATACCCCCAACTTGTGCATCTCTTAAATTAAATAGGAATGGATTAGGTAAGGAACCAAACCATCTTGAATGTTCACAAAATATTGGGAATTTAGTATAATCAGCAATAGCCATATTATTATATGTTTTATTCCAAACTTCTTCAATATTTGCTCTATAATCAGGTGTGAGTTGAATTTTACAAAAAGTAGTAAATAAATTATTACCCTCTAAAATTATTTGACTTTCTAATTTTTTATATTTATCAGTAATTACATTGAATATTCTTTTACCTTCGGCTTCTGTAATTGGAGTAAATAATTGTTTTGCCTTTATGGTATTTTTGGGCTTTGTTGGGTCAGGCATATTTACCTCAACTGCTACTTTTTTCTTATTTTCAACTAAACCTATTTTTATTAAGTTTTCTCTACTTTGTTGTGTTAAATTACTAAATCCATATGGAGATTTAGGATTATATACATTTGTTAGTGTAAAGGTTTTTTGATTATTTCTTTTTAAGTAAGGAATAAACTGAAGAGGACAAGGTATATTATCACCTTCATCAGCAATCTTTTCAAATTTTGGCATTATGTGTTTTTTAATAAATGCTCCTGATGACATAGGGAATATATACCCATCAACTAAATAAAACTCATTTTGTTTTAAATATGGGCTACTAATAAAATCCACTCCTTGACCAAATACTACAAACTCATAGAATTTTTTCAAATGATTATTAGTTAAGTTTAAAGGATTGTTTAATTTGAAATCATCATACTGTTGCTTTTTTGACATACCACCTAATGCAATAGGCTTGTATAAACTTTCTGCCTCTACTTCAATTGTTGAAATACGGGTCTTTCCATCTCTAAATACACTATAATCCTTACCTATTCTGCCTACAAATCCCTCATCATTAGTAAAAAATATAGGATTATGTATATTAACAATTAAGTTTTTTTCAGGATTTTTATCTCCAAATGTTAATCTATCAGGCTTATTATTATTTAATAAAGCATTTTGATTATCAACAATTTCTAATCCTTTTGACTCACCATAGTATAGAATTATATTATCTTCAAGTTCTCTATTTAAATAATTTAATTTTTTGTAAACATCTCCTGATGCATATTCATAGCTATAAGTGTATTTCTGCTCAACTATCTGTCCTGAATCTTTTTCAAAACTTAATCTTTCTATACATATAAGACCTTTCTCTATAAGTATCGGCAACAGTTTATCAGAAAATATAAAATAATCAACTCCTAAAATTCTTTGGCTTAATTTTCTAAAATAAGAAGAGTTGTCTTTTGAACTACCTCCTTGGGTAACAAAATATGCTAAAACTTCTTCAATATTCATATTTTGATTATTCATCCAAAAAGTTTCTCTTATATCATATATATAAAAGTAATCAGGGTTAGACCATCTACCTTTGCCATCTTTATCTTTAAAATAAGTTCCTTCAGATGAATCTAACGACCATTTAGGGTTCTTTTTAGTTTTCCATTGCAATTGACCGTTTACACTTATTTGGTCGGCATATGTAAATATAAAAGATGCTATATTATCTATTAGTAACTTATAAAACAATGGGCTTTCTTTTATATCTACTAATTTAGATTGTCTTATTAAGGCATCTTGCAATGCTTCTGACTCTTCTATAATATCATCTGATAAAACTATTTCTCTTACATTTTGCTCATCAAATAATTTACTCTTTTGTTGTAAAGATAATGATGGCTTATATAATTCTGCATATACAATATGTTCGCAATTAGATAATCTTCCTGAACTTACTCCTTTAGCATATCCATATTGCTCTTTATTAGAATTTACAAAGTATGCTTCATCTGATTTAGGGTTAAAATATATATCAATGGTATCAGAATCCAAATCCATATATGTAGCACAAGTCAAAGCAAAATATAAATCATTAGACCTTATATTTATAAAAACTTCGTTTATTTTGTCAAAAAACAATTTAATTGATATAGCTTTACTTCCTTTAGAACTTTGTTTTAATGCAGGATTTTCAGAAAAATTTGTATCGTAAAAATTCCTTGATAAAATATTAAAAGGTTCTACATTTTTTAATATGTCTTTACCTCTAATACCTGAAACTCTCACATAATCATTATTAGTGTCTAAATTTTTTACAAATTCTGCTTTATCAGATATTTTTTGTAAGTCGCCTTGACTACATTTAGACAAATCTGATACAGGTTTAAATTCATATTTTGTTGCATTACTATTAATATAATTCAAACTATACCCACCGTTAAAATAAGAGTTATCTACACTTGTTGATATAGAAAGGGGAGAGCAGATGTAATCTTCAGGTAGTAGTACAGATGTTCTATCATTAATTATATATCCTTCAGCTTTATTAAATTTATAGTTAATCTTTACACTATTTAAATCTTTATTTGCAACGGCATCAAAAAACTTGGATGTTCTTTCAATTGGTAGTTGTTCTAAATTTAAATTTTGAGGACATAATTTATACATCAAAAGTCCCATAATATCTACATCTAATGCTGAAGAATCATTTAAAAATCTGTAATCAGGATTTGAAAAAGAACTTACAACTCCATTTGGCAAGGATGAAAAGTTAATGTTGGTATATATCTTGTCAAACATATAAACACTTTGACTTTGAAAAGCAACATTCATAACCTGAAAATTAATTAAGTTAGTTAATGCATCAACTAATTTAGAATAAAAAGAATAAGGCTTTCTATATAATCTTTCAATAAACTTTTTAACATCTGTGTCCAACTTTCCTTTCGGTGTTAATATTCTATCTCTAAAATATTCTAATTTATCTTTTCCTTGAGAATCGGCTTTTCTTTTTAATTCTTTCCAATAAATACTATTTACCCCAAATGTTCCATTTATTCTACCATCTCTTCCTTTTAAATATGGACTTTCATTCCCATATATAAAGTCAGGATTTTTTGCAACATACTTGGCAATTATGAACATACCTTCATCTTTTAACAATGAATTATCATCAATTGTAGTATTTAATTTGCTTATTTGCTCTCCTATGTAATCTAATATATTTGCCATATTTAATCGTTCAATGTTACCTCAATAGAAGAAATAGCTTCGCCTATTGAAAATACCCCCATACCACTATAAAGGTTGTTTATAATCGTTTCAATCAATTCAATTTTACTATTATCATTTTCTATTTGCATAGTTACATTAGGATATTTATTTACATCTAAACTTCCTAAAGCATTTACTATATTAGAAACAATTTCTTTTTTTTGTTTAATACTTTTTATACTGTATAGTTTTGGTAATTCCATATTATCTTAAATACTTTTTTTCTATTTTACCCTCATCAGTTAATATCCAAAACTTATTATCACCTGCACTACAAAGAGGTAATCTTGTGTTATATTCAAGATTAAAATTTATTTTTTTTATTGAGGTTTCTCCACCACCTAATAGTTCTACTTCTTCATATCCAAGTAATTTATCTGCACCACTATCTCTTAAAAATCCTATTGTTAGATTTTCAGAATTTACTATTTGAAAGTTTGGTCCTATGTAAGCCATTTTATTATTTTTTAATTACAATTATATTCTTTTTTATTTTTTACTCTTGTTAAATAGTCTATTGCCGAATAAATTCTATCTACTTCTGCTTGACTATTTGCAAAATTTAATTTACTGTATAAATTCTCAAGTTCTAACTTTAAATATCTACAATGTGAAGATTTAACAGTAATTTTAATTGATTTAGGCACTTTATTTTCATCAAATGCGTGTCTATAAACAAATTCTCCTGAAGGTGTAAATTTATCTATTGTATCTCCTAAAGGCATTTCAGATGCCCCTTCTTCATCTCCTGATTGATTAAACCAAAGTTTTTTCATACTAATCTTTTTTAAAAATTATTGCTTCATAAGATAAATATCTTAATTTATCATCTGTAAATCTTTTTACTATTTTCATTCCTGCTAATTCTTCTAATTTAATATCAGATAAATCATTATTAGGCTCATATATTAATACCAAATAACCATTATCATTAACAAAATGAGAACTTCTTTTAGTGTAATATTCAGTTGGGCTCATATCTCCAAGCCTTTTATTGTTATCTATTGCTTTGTAAAAACTCATTCCACTATTTGGTTGGGTAATTACGATATTATATTTTTTAGAGGTGTTTGTATTTATTATTGCAAAAAATTGTGAAATATCTCTTTCTGCTGATAAATATAGCCCTTGTGCATTTCTTTCTTGACAAACTAAATCTGTTAATCGTTTGCATACATAGTCTAAATTGTATGCAGTTATATTACTGTTATCGGGTGCCATATCTAAAATCTTACCTGCACCACTATTTGTATGCATAATACTTACAGGACTTGGTAAGTTTTTATCTCCCTCTATTGAATAGTTAAATAATTCTTTAGAAAACCAACCCCATATATCCTCTACTAATCTATTTGATAATACGAAATCATCACATCCTGTATATCTTTTGAAATATGCCAATTCTTCAACAGATGCATAATAATTTGAAGGCAATGTTTTAATTAACTTCTCTATGTTTTTATTTACCTTTTCCATTCTATTTAGTTTTTAACCATATCTATATACACCTCTTTTATTTTTTCATCATCTCTAATCCAACCTGCATATTTTTCAAGTGTTTCTCTTTGACCTTTTGATGTTACCCAAATTTGATTAGTAGGACCGTATTTCTTATAGTTCTTAAATTCATTTGGGCTTATTAACATATCACTAATAAATATAACACACATTTCATAATCAGGATTTTCATTTTGCTTTGTTCTTTCTATATCTCCAAGTTTTCTAAATGCTCCCTCAAAATTCGTTCCTCCTCCTCCGTGATAAATTAATCTGTCTGTTACATCTTTTAACGGTATTTGCTCGTTTGGAACACCAAACTTTGGGTCATTTTCATAATCACTCATTTTACATTCATTACAAACCCAAAATTGACCTGAATACTTTTTTGCCAAATCAGGAATAAACTGTGACAATAATTCTAAAAACGAAACTCCCCCATTAGTATAACTACCCATACTTCCTGATTGGTCCATCAAAACAACGACTTCTTTATCATTTTTTATTACTCTACTTTTTGCCTTTCTAAATACGGCAACCCCTTGCTCTATATATGTTTGTGCCCCTTCGTAATCTAAATGCTTTCTTCCCATTTTAGGAGCACCTATCAAATCGCCTAATCCTGCTTCTATTTCTGAAAACCATTCGGGCTCACCACCTTGTGTTTCAGGAAGAGCAATAAAACCTAAATCAGTACCTTTTCCCTCTCCACTCGTACTTTCAGCAGGAACAATACTATCAGCTTCAGGAAAATCAATTTTGTTATTCATTAACTCTTCTTTTATTTGAGTTACTTCAAATTCTGCTTCTCTAATATCAGTCAAATCTTCAGGAGATAATTTTTCATTTTGTTTAAATGCATTTTTTTCCATTGAACCACAAGATGTAGGCATATCATAAGTCAACGGACTTACAATTTTGTTTTGTTGAGTAATATCTTCTTTTAATCTACCAACAAGACCTTCAAGATTTTCATTTAAATCTTTAATAATATTACTATATATTTTTGCCTTTTCTTTATACTCCATTACCATTTATTTTGTGGACATTGTTGCCCATCTAAAAGTGTTTTTGCTTTTAATATACAACCACAAGTCAATTGATTTCCATTAACATCATATTCAGGTCTTAAAAGTGTTCCACAGGTCATTCCAACTCCGTATGTTTGTTTTACATAAGGACATCTGCCACATATATTAAGTCTGTCTTGTGCATTTAATCTTCTTGGTGTATTGCTCCACATATTATAATAAGTTTTCTAAATCCATTAAAGCCTTATCTATATCAGATATTTCTTCTTTTGTCAATTTATCTTGATGTTTATCTTTAATATTTTTAAAATTATTTATTGAATTTTTAATATTGTTTTCTAAATATACATTATCAATCTTTTCTTGTATATCATCTTTTCTTTTAGTCTGCTCTTTTGTCCAATCTTCTGATTTTTCTCCTTCTTCATCGGACTGTTCACCATCTACATCAGTATCTTTACCTTTTTCTTCTTCCCTTTTATCTCCTTTTTCTGCTTCATCTTCACTTTCATCACTTAATTCATCTGACCAAACTTCATCTCCTTGAGTTTGCCCATCTATTCCTCCATTCATTAAATCTTCAAGTATTTCTTCTTTTTCTTTAATAATATCTTCAGGACTCTTATTTGCATCACCTTCACCTTCTTCTCCTTGACTATCTCCTTCTTGTTCTTCTCCATCTCCATCTTGCTCTTCTCCACCTCCTCCTTGAGGAGAATCATCACCCTCATCTCCATAATCTCCTTGCTCACCCTCTTCTTCAGGAACGGCAGATATAATTTCTTTATCCGTATAAATACCTAATAATTCACCACTTTTTACAAATTGCAAACCTTGGGCTCTTTGATTTTCTACGGCTTTTAAAAAGTTTTCAAACTCTTCATCTGATATTCCCTCAATAATAAAATCACCTTTTTCATCTATGTCAACAATAACACCGGGCTCTCCATTATATTTTGAGGATTTTTTATCTATTATTACATAATCTCCAATTTCAAAACTTTCTTTTTTATTATCTTGTTTTGGGCTTTGATTGTCTTTGCTTATTCTTTCATTTGCTTTATTAAACTTATCAGCTATTATATACCATTCAGGTACATAAGGTCTTTCCTCATCATATGGTAATTCTATTTTTGGAAATTGTTGTTCAGGAACTAATAATTTTTGTTCTTTGTTTTTAAAATATAAGCACTTGTAAACTTGTTCTAAACCTTCTCTTTCAAGTTGGTCATTAATTCTTATATCCATACAAGCATTGCTATTTCTAACTTTACTAAAAGACATAGTTAACAAGCAATCTCCTCTCAATATATGTCCCATTTCGTGCCTAAAAGATGCTTTCATACAAGGCTCCCAATAACACATATATTTAGTAAAAGTGGGATAACCTATGTAAAATCTTTTTCTTTGTTTAGAGTATGCTGAATAAAAAGTTGTTGCTTTAGGGTCATATTTCAATAATATCTTGTCAGGTATCATTCCTGCTTTTCTTATCAAAGGGTCAAGTGTATTTATTCTGAAATTATCATCAATCCTTTCAAGAGATGTAGCTATTCTTGTAGAATTGTTTTTTATTACGGAAAATTTTTTAGTACCTATATCTTTTTTAACATTAGATATATAAAAGTCCCAAAATTCATCCCAATCAGTAAAATACTTGTGTTCTTGCATTATAATTTATCTAATAAGTCTTTTAATCTAACCCCTTGAGCAGACTTTTTCATATTTTCATCATATGAGCCTTCATAATAATTTTCTAAAATGTTTTTAATCTTTGGTATTCTTAAAAAGTCCATAACCTGTTGTTTATCTCCCTGTAAGAAAGCGATATACTTTTCATTATCATCTAAAATCTTACCTAATTCACTTGTAAGCACTCCACGGAAATAAAATCTTATATAAACATCAAGTGATAAAGAGTTTTCTGAATTATCTGTACCATACAAAGATAGTTTTTCAACTTGCTTCCTCTGTTGTGGCTTCATACCTTTTAACTTTTTCTTGGATGCTCCAAATAATAATTTTTCAGTTTGCTCCTTATCTACTTTAAGTGAATGAATATCCCCTTCTTTACCTTTATTTAAAAAGTTTTGAAAGAAATCACTAATTAGTTTTAATTGAGAATTAAATAAATCAGTATCTAAATTCCTATCTCCTCTATAATTAATCATTATTTCTTGATAAATAAAAGGTAACATCTTTTCTCCAACTCCTGCAATTTGGTCATATTCTCCTGCTTCGTTTGTATTTGATGCAGATATATACCCTAAAGCATTATTTGTCCAATTACTTAATGCTGATGGATTACCAATAGTTTTATCGTATTGTTCTCCTAATGTATTTTTTAACTCATCAAAATATAAATCTTTCAATAAATTATATTTTTCAGTTATTTCTTTTCTTAATCTCATAAATGGAGATAAGTCACCCCCCCCTACTTTTTTGGCACCTGCCATAACAGTTTGTCCATCTGTTCCTGATGCTATGTAATATTCTTTAGCCAAACACAAAAATAAACTTGCTAAATCTTGATATAAACTTTGTACTCCTTCATCATCTGAAGATGCACCACCCATAAAATTATCTAACCATATTTTACCCCAAGCCGTATTAGTATATATTCCACTATCTTCTCTTATAGCAATTTCAGTAGAATCAAAATTTCCGTTATTTTGTCTTAATTTTTCAGCAAAATATGTATTAAAGTTTTGATACAAAAAGTTACCATCTACATCAGTATCATTTAACATTTTCGGCAAAAAACTATACTGCCATTGTAAATTAACTTCTTTTAAAAATGCAATTTTTCTTAATAATGTAGTTATATCCATTCTGTTGGGTAAATTATCATCAACACATTTCATTACATTACTCACTTCAACTGATGGTGGATAGAGAGCCATTGTGCTTTTCATAATTATTTGGCAAAATCTTCTAAATAAGGCTTCTTCTATGTCTTTTGTAGCATTTGCTATACCAATTATTCTACAATCCATTAGAGGCAATCCATTGTCTATCTGTGTTCTAATTAAGTCAGCCATTCCACGATAATCACCATAATCTACACCCATCGGTATTGGCATACCCTTTTTATCGTTTATTTCTTTCATTGTCCAACTTTTCAAAGTTCTTTCACGGACAATATGTAAAAGTGGAGCATATTTATCTTGCTCATACTCTCCAACCTTATCTAATTCATCAAGAACTAACCAATAATTCCCATAACCTAACAGAGTACACAAGTACATACACATATCTCTAATATCATCTCTTCCTGCATTAATAGAGTCTAAAGTATATTCATATGCCGTAGTTGATTGTATTTCAGTTTCAGGGCTTCTTTTAAACTCAAAACCTTTTGAATTAAGAATTTCAGGTGCACCTACAACATCAGACAAATTATTATCCCCTTTATCTTCTAAATTTGCCACGACTACATTTGTGTTAGGTGGATAGTCTACATCCATCAAACAAATTAAAATTTGATGTAATAATTTATACGAATAAGTAAAAGTTGTACCTGCTTTATCATAAACTTTTAAATATCTGTCAAATATAGATTGTCCGTTAGCTACTTGAGTAGATATTGTATTAGAATTTGGAAACCAATAAGGCTTTAAAAATTTTAATATATCTTCTCCTTTTGTAGTTACTTTGCCCTTACTATCTTTTTTTGTTTCATAATCTTCACTAATTAACTTTGCCAATCCTTCTATATTTTCAGGTTTTTCTGAACCAATATATAATATAGATGAAGGCAATCTCCATTTTTGAGTTACTTCAATTATGGTGTAAGATTTACCTATTGAAGATTTTCCAACTACTAATACAGGTATGTCGTACCTTACAAGTTGTAAGATAGTTTTTAGAGTGTTAGTTCCCTCCCTGTTGATTTCTGATTTGTTTAATGCCATATTTATCTTATTGTTAGTTTGTCACAACTGTCATTTAATTCACTTATTTCAAGCATTTGACCCATACAATCATCATCCAAACACTCTATATTCATTACTGCTCCTTTTTTGTTAGATGCATCAATTACTGCTTGTGTATAATATTTATAGGTGTGTGAATTAGAAAATTCATTATCAATATTAATTTTTTCTATATTTAATAAATCAGGATTAGAATAATTTGGTTTTAATTTCATTTGACCAATTTTTCTGTTGTTGCTTCCATCGGAAACATAAAAATCATACTGATTACTATTTTTTCTGTATCTATCACAAATGGTTGGCTCATACATAACACCTCCTTTTTTGAAAAGAGTAATGTTTGCTCCTTTATCAAAACTTACACCATTTCCATCTATTTCGTTTATTGCAGATGCAATTTCTCTTGGTGTACCTTCAACTCGGTATGTTCTATTGTCAGCCATTGATTTTTTGTTAATAATAGCCTCTCCACCCTCAACTTCAATCTTTTGACCTGTTGATTTTACAGTCATTGGTATTCCTCCATCTGCGTGAGATGGTCCTTTTGTAAATCCTCCTTTTGCGTTCATAATCAACAAAAATATAAAATATATTCGTATATTTGAACCATAATTAGGACAAGTTTTTTGAATTATTTGTCAAAAATTAAAAAATATTAAAATTTATTTTTATGAAAAACGGAAAAGTTTTACCCTCGCAATTTACAACAGATAATGGAGAAATATCTCCCATTAGTGTAGCTTTCTTTGGCTTAACACTTGCCGTTATATTTTATCAGCTTACATTCTATCGTAAGTGGCTAAAGTCAATAGACCATAGCAAAGATTTGGAAGATAGATTAGAAAAATTAGAAGAGCAAAATTCTAAAAATAATGTAACAATCGTTTAACGATATTTTTCAACTTTTCAAGCAAAACCAACACACACAAAATCGCTAAAATAAATAGAAAGTAAAGTACACTCCCAATAAAGTTATAGGGGAACAACAATACACAAATAGGTATAAAAATGTATGGATTTCTAATAATTTTACGATTTAATAAGTAAAATTGAGGTAATAAAATAGTTTTATAATTTATTTTAGAGAATAATTTTTTAGTCATAATTTAAGCCCAATTTGTCATCTACTTTTTTCAACTCAACTTCTAATGCTCCCCCGACCCACGGAATGATGCCTTTATCTCCATCTTTATAATTATTAAACCTTTCTATAACCTTGTCATATCCTGCTTCAGCCTTTTCGTGTTGCTTGAATGAGGTATTGTTTAATTTTCTCTTTAAACTCTCTTCTCCACTTCTTATATAAGAATAATGGTGCATTTTAATATCTCTACTATTCAAAATTATAAAGTCCTTACATTCAATGGTTCTTGTAGGGTCTACAAAAATTGGACTGACCCCACCACCATAATTTCTTTCATCACACTTTACTATAAAAGATATATAACCTAATGTAATACTTCTTTGATTAGTAGCTTTCATAAATCCTTGTTTAGAAATTACAAGATTTGTCTTTTTATAATAATTGTCATATTCTACATAACTTGTATCATATCCATTTGTAATTACTTCTTCTTTTGCTTTTTCAAATTCTTCAGGAATAAACATCTCATCACAATCCATTGTTATATGATGAGTACATTTGCCAACCTTAACACATATATCTCTACCTATATTTCTTTTTATAACTTCATTTATTTCCCCTCTTGCCTTTCCTTCTATATTTTTGGGTGTGTATTGATACAAATAGTCTATCAGACCTCTTTGCTTCAAATCCAATAGATAAGGCTCTAAATCCTCTCTAAACTCGCCATAGTTAGATGTAACTTGATAAACCACGCAAATAAAGTCCACATTCTCCCTTATGCATAAAATTGAATTTTCTAAATGCTCTTCTCCATCAAAAACATTATAACTAACTCCTAAATGTCCCATACACTTTTTCTTTTATATTTTATCCATTTATATTTTAACCAATTAATTATTCTCATATTCTGTTAGGATTATCTTTAATTGCACTTTTCACACTATGTTGAGGAATAATTTCTCCTGTATCTTCCACATAATAATTATGCTTTTCTTCTCTTCCAAATGGATTTACCACCCTTTTGATTTTTAAATCTTTTCTTTTGACTAAAACTATTTTTTCTCCAATGATATCTGTATAATAAACAGGAAGGTTGTTTGAGCCTATTCTTTTATTACTTCTTAATCTAAACCAAATTTTAACAAAGTCCTCTTTTTTATAATTCTTTATTACAATATCTGAAAAATGAAAGTAGCATAATATAGAAACAAAATAAGGTTTTTTATTACGAGTTTTTATTAGAACTACATTGGTTATGTTCTCGTTTACATTATATATATCATAAATTTTTCCTGTAATAATCATTGTTGCTTATCTTGAAGGTGCTTGTTCATTTTTTGTATAAGACATTCATACGAGCCACAGGTTTTACATTCATTTTTTGGTAATAATTTTAAATATAATGAGATTATTATCTCTATATCATTTTTTGCTAATTTATTTTCATCAAGAAATGCTCTTATTGAAGATTCTAAT
>Ga0206126_10000263_pt1 | contig 71625 bp, 82 predicted proteins | sample Helgoland_Spring_5_FD_148621 | JGI IMG/M metagenome (GOLD analysis project Ga0206126, IMG submission 148621) | Pelagic subsurface seawater microbial communities from Kabeltonne, Helgoland, North Sea - Helgoland_Spring_Bloom_20160412_1 | ecosystem: Environmental > Aquatic > Marine > Epipelagic ...
TTCCATTACGAATAATGGCGCGAGTGACGGGACTCGAACCCGCGGCCTCCGGCGTGACAGGCCGGCGCTCTAACCAACTGAGCTACACCCGCTAAGATGTTTGCGGGGTGTACCATATAAAAGACGTACGTCAATCAGAAATAAGCTTATATTTGAACTAAATGAGTATTTAATTGGTGGGCGGTAACGGGTTCGAACCGCTGACCCTCTCGGTGTAAACGAGATGCTCTACCAGCTGAGCTAACCGCCCCAATTAATTGTCGCTTAATGCGCAGAAAAACATCAAAGGTCAACACTTGTCTCCAAATAATAACCTGTTTCTAGTAAAATACTTTAATGAGTTGAGGCTTCCCCTGTTAGTGAGTTGTTTTGTGAAGATAATACACTTGAGAGTGCCGCCTCATCGCTCATTGACCATTCTATCTTTTTAGGCATTTTAACAAGCGCATTAATCAATACCTCGTCAATATTACAAACAGGTATAATATTTAGAGCATTTTTGACGTTACTGGGAATATCTGCCAGATCTTTTTCATTATCTTTAGGGATAAGAACAGTCTCGATTCCAGACCGCAATGCAGCTAATAGTTTCTCTTTTAAACCGCCAATGGGTAAGACTCTACCCCGCAACGTTATTTCGCCAGTCATAGCAACTTCCCTTTTAACTGGTGTTGAAGTTAATACGGAAACAATAGCTGTAACCATGCCTACGCCAGCATAGCTGTAACCATGCCTACGCCAGCACTCGGACCATCCTTGGGTGTTGCCCCCTCAGGAACATGAATGTGTATATCTCTACTTCTAAATTGAATCGGACTTATTCCTAAATCTGGGGCTTTAGATTGAACGTAACTGTTAGCTGCGGATATAGACTCTTTCATTACTTCTTTGAGGTTCCCTGTTACTGACATTTTACCCTTACCGGACATAGCTACCGCTTCAATTGTGAGGGTCTCACCACCTACTGGTGTCCAAGCTAGACCAGTTACAACACCTATTTGATTTTTAGCCTCAATTTCGCCAAATCTATATTTTCTTACCCCGAGGAAGTCATGTATATTTTCTGCAGTGACTATAATTTTAGAAGATTTTTTTGATATGATATTAGTTAGTGACTTCCGTGCAAGAGTGGCCAATTCTTTTTTTAGCCCACGGACACCCGCTTCACGGGTGTAGTACCTAACTATATCTTTTAGAGCTTCATCCTCAATGAAAAATTCATTCTCTTTTAATCCATGCTCTTTAATTTGAGCAGGGATTAAATGAAGTTTGGCTATCTCAATTTTTTCTGACTCAGTATAGCCAGGGATCCGAATAATCTCCATTCTGTCAAGTAAAGGCTGCTGCATGTTAAGAGAGTTTGCAGTTGTTAAGAACATTACATCTGAAAGGTCAAAATCAACGTCAAGATAATGATCGTTGAAAGTATTGTTCTGCTCAGGGTCTAATACTTCCAGCAAAGCAGATGATGGATCACCGCGGTGATCAGAGCCTAATTTATCAATCTCATCAAATAAGAATAAAGGGTTGTTATACTTTGCTTTTTTCATTGATTGAATTATACGACCCGGCATAGAACCTATATAAGTTCTTCTATGACCTCGAATTTCAGACTCATCACTCACACCCCCTAACGAGACACGCACAAATTCCCTTCCAGTTGCTCTTGCAACAGACTTTCCTAGCGAAGTTTTACCTACACCTGGAGGCCCCACGAGACAAATAATTGGCCCCTTAACTCTTTTAGTTCTGGTTTGCACTGCAAGGTGCTCGACAATTCTTTCCTTAATTTTTTCTAGCCCGTAGTGGTCTTCATCCAGTATGGCTCGAGCTTTTTTTAAGTCTCTCTGCAACCTTTTCTTTTTATTCCAAGGCACTGACAATATCCAGTCCAGATAGTTTCGTGAGACGTTTGCTTCAGCTGACATAGGACTCATCTGACGTAATTTTTTAATTTCTATATCAACTTTTCCTTTAGCTTCTTTACTCAATTTCACACTTGAAACCCGTTCCTGAAGTTCTGAGAACTCATCATTACCTTCGGCACCTCCCAATTCATTCTGGATGGCCTTCATTTGTTCGTTTAGATAATAATCTTTCTGTGTTTTTTCCATCTGACGCTTTACGCGACCTCTGATTTTCTTTTCAACCTCCAAAAGGGCTAGTTCATCGCTTAAAAGCTTGATAATGATTTCAAGGCGTGAAGTGACTGATGTGGTGTCAAGGAGACCCTGCTTCTGAACAATATCTGCGTTTAGATGCACCGAAATTAAATCAGTTAACTTTGATGGGTCCTTAGTTTCAACAACAGAGTTTGTAATATCTTCTGAGATTTTCTTATTTAACTTTCCGAAAGTCTCAAACAGCGTCCTGGCTTCGCCGGTTATGGTAACTATATCGTCCTCAGGCTCAATTGTTGAGTGAGAAGTGGATACATTTGCTTCCATATATGCCTTGTTCTCGGTGAATTCCTTGACCTCAGCTCTGCACTCACCCTCTACCAAAACCCTTACAGTGCCATCAGGGAGTTTTAAAAGCTGCAATATCTTGGCTATTATGCCTTGGTGAAATACATCTGAGTATTCCGGGTCATCGCAATCCGGATTCTTTTGTGTGAGAAGCAGTATCTTCTTGTTATTAGCCATTACGTCTTCAAGGGCTTTTATTGACTTACTTCTACCTACAAATAAGGGGACCACCATGTAAGGAAAAACCACAATATCCCTCAGTGGTAAAACAGGTAATATAATCTCTTTAGTCATAAGCTCTCTCGTCTTTCATATGTATATACGTATGAGAGTATTAGGTGGGATGCTAATCCATGTGTTTCAAGTGGGAATTATGAATAAAGTAAATTTAGGATGCTTTTTCTTTACTTTGGCTTTTCTCTGAATATATTAATAAAGGTTTTGCTTCACCATTAACTACTTCAGCATTTATAACAACTTCTTCAACAAATTCATAACTTGGTAGGTCGTACATGCTATCAAGCAGGATTCCCTCCATAATTGATCGTAAACCTCTCGCACCAGTTTTCCTTTTTAATGCTTTTTTAGCAATTGCTTTTAATGCATCATCCGAAAAAGATAAGCGAACACTCTCCATATCAAACAGTGTTTGGTATTGCTTAACCAGTGCGTTTCGGGGATTAGTAAGAATTGTAACCAATGCTTCTTCATCAAGGTCAGTCAAAGTGGCTATTACTGGCAATCGACCAACAAATTCAGGTATTAGCCCGAAACTAGTAAGGTCTTCAGGCTCAACGCCTTGGAGTATATCACCTACTTTTCTATCATCGAGTTCTTTGACTTTTCCGCCAAATCCTATAGAGGCGCTATCGCCTCGGTTTGATATCACTTTATCCAAGCCTGCAAATGCTCCGCCCACAACAAATAATATATTGGTTGTATCAACTTGTAAAAACTCTTGTTGAGGGTGCTTGCGTCCTCCTTGAGGGGGAACAGAAGCAACTGTACCTTCCATAATTTTCAAAAGTGCCTGCTGAACACCTTCACCCGAGACATCTCTGGTAATGGATGGATTGTCCGACTTTCTGCTAATTTTATCTACTTCATCGATATACACTATACCGCGTTGAGCTCTTTCTACATTATAATCAGCTGATTGAAGTAATTTAAGAATAATGTTTTCAACATCCTCACCAACATAACCTGCTTCTGTAAGTGTTGTCGCATCAGCCATGGTGAAAGGAACATCTAAAATTCTTGCTAAAGTTTGAGCTAAGAGTGTTTTACCACAACCTGTTGGACCGACCAATAAAATATTAGACTTTGCTAGCTCAACATCAGAGTTTTCAGAAGCATGGTTAAGTCGCTTATAATGATTATGAACGGCAACCGAAAGAACTCTCTTTGCATGGCTTTGTCCAATTACGTAATCATCGAGTGTATTACATATCTCTTGAGGAGTTGGAACGCCTTCTTGGGCTTTAGAGACGGATCCTTTTCCCTCTTCCTTAATTATGTCCATGCACAACTCAACGCATTCATCGCAAATGAATACTGTAGGCCCAGCAATTAACTTTCTCACTTCATGTTGGCTTTTACCGCAAAATGAGCAATAGAGAGTGTTTTTACCTTCTGTTTCTGAAGATTTTGTCATATTATTTCTCGTTCAAGAGCCTCACAGAATGCATTATTAATATAAAAAAGTTAAATACAAAAAGATACTAATAATCAGTATTTGTCAATTAATATAGAGTTCTGTCTATTATTATTTATCATCTCCGCGCTTATCGTAAACATGGTCAACTATACCGAAATCTTTAGCTTCTTGAGCAGTCATAAAATGATCTCTATCTAATGTGGTCTCAATTTCTTCATAACTTTTTCCAGTATGATGGACATAAATTTCGTTAAGGCGCTTTTTCATTGCAAGAATGTCATTGGCATGGCGCTGAATATCTGAGGCTTGACCACGGAAGCCGCCAGACGGCTGATGAACCATAACTCTAGCATTTGGGAGAGCTACCCTCTGGCCTGCTTGACCTGCTGATAATAGTAAAGAGCCCATCGAGCATGCCTGCCCCATACAGACTGTAGATACCGGTGATTTGATATATTGCATAGTATCATAGATAGCCATTCCTGAGGTTACGACTCCTCCAGGAGAATTTATATACATCGATATTTCCTTTTTTGGATTCTCAGATTCAAGAAATAAAAGTTGAGCAGTTATTGAGGCAGCCATCCCATCCTCTACTGTTCCAGATAGAAAAATTATACGGTCACGTAGTAGTCTTGAGTATATATCAAAAGCACGTTCACCACGGCTAGACTGCTCTACGACTGTTGGAATCAAATAGCTTGTTAGTATATCTTGTGGATCTTGCATTTAAATATCCTTTTTGGGCTCGAGTAAAATTACCTTTAACTACATATTTGTATTCTTGGTCTATTATTCAAGTTCTTTTTGAATCTAATTTCAAAATCGAATTAAATAAATAAACAAAAAAAAACCCAGCAGTATCTGCTGGGTAATTGCATTTCTTATTCGAAATTAGATCATATCATCTTCTTCGAATAATATTTCCTTACTAACTTTTTTATCGGTAAGTGTTGATTTTTCTATAATAAGGTCAACTACCTTTTCCTCATAAATAGGTGCCCTCAGTTGAGCAATCGCTTGAGGATTTTTTTGGTAAAATTCAATTACCTGTTGCTCCTGACCTGGATATTGGCGAGCTTCCGCTACCATTGCTTGTTGTAATTCATCGTTAGTTATTTGAATTTCGTGTTTCTGACCCATTTCGGCAAGAACTAGACCCAAGCGCACCCGTCTCTGAGCAATTTTGCGATAATCCTTTTCTAGCTGTTTATCAGTTTTTTTAGAGTCATCCTCATCAAGCTTACCAGCTTCTTTTTCTGACTGGACTTGTGTCCATATGTTTGAGAATTCCGCCTCAACCATTTGCGGAGGCAGATCAAACTTATGCTTTTTATCAAGTTCATCTAGAATTGCTCGTTTGAGTTTCATTCTAGATTGGTTATCAAGCTGCGATTTATATTGTTCCTCAACTGCTACCTTCAGTGCCTCTAGGTCGGCCAACCCAAACTTTTGAGCAAACTCATCATCAATGATTGCCTCTTTCTCTGCTTGAACCTCAATCACTTTAGTAGAAAATACAGCATCTTTACCAGCTAGGTTTTCTGCTTGATAAGGCTGAGGGAAAGTTACATTCACTTCTAACTCATCACCCGCTTTTGAACCAATAAGCTGATCCTCAAATCCTGGTATAAAGGTTCCAGACCCAAGAACTAACTGATGGCCGTCCATAGTGCCACCTTCAAAAGCTTCTCCGTCGACAGTTCCTATGAAGTCGATCAATACTGCGTCACCTTTTTTAGCCTTAGCAGTTTTTGCTTTCTTTTTATATGATTTCTGCCCTTCACCCAACTTTGCAACTTCAGCAGCCAAGTCCTCAGCAGCCGGCTCGTGCTTTAAACGTGTGAACTTAAGTTTTTCTGGGTCAACTGGTGTAAAGTCAGGAATAGATTCGATTGAAAGTTCATATTCTAAATCAGAAGAACCGCTAGTAACTTTATCGCCATCAGCTTTCAAATCAACTTTGGGTTGTCCTGCTGGTCTTATACTGTTGTCATTTATAGCTTTTTGAGTTGTTTCATTTATTGTTTCCTCAACAACGTCTTTCATTATTCCTTGACCATACATCTTCCTAATGTGCGACACTGGAACCTTACCTGGCCGAAAGCCTTTTAAAGAAACTTGCGGTTGCATTTCTTTAATTTTAGTCTCTAGTTTATCTGCCAAGTCCTCTTTGCTAACCGTTATAGCATAGGTGTGATTTAAGCCTTCGGCCTTTAGTTCTTTTATTAGCATGACTTACGCCCATAATAGTTAATAGAATAAGTATCAAAGACAGAGCAAGATACCATTATCTATAAGTTAAATTTTGCGCCTTATGTCACGGACATAATTGTAAGGCAACGCCTGTTGCGCACTGTTTTAAAAAAAATTAATAGTTTAATAGCTAAACTTATATAATTATTCATATAATTTTAATAAATTTGGTCACAAAGTTAATAACGAGTAATTTATGAGTCCCTTTACAGAATCGTCTTTAGCACTCTATTTTGCTGTGTTTGTTGGACCATTTATACAAGAAGATGGAGCTGTATTTATTGCAGCAAGCTTATTTTCGCAAAATCCAGAACGTTACCCATTAATGTTTTTAATTATTCTAATTGGTTTAATATTATCTGATATTTGGAAATATTGGATAGGATGGCTAGCCTTAAAAAATGCAAAGGTCTATTCAGTAATTAATAAAGACAAGATAACAAAGTTAAAAGAAAAAGTTCAAGAGCACACCCTCATGACCCTTTTTCTTGCTAGGTTTCTACCCCTAACGCGTGTTCCGATTTATATAGCATGTGGGTTATTTCATATCCCATACGGCAAATTTTGTATAATGATTGCTTTAACAGCTACTATGTATAGCATTATAGTTTTCACATTAGTTTATTTTTTAGAGAGTTTTCTGGGAGAAGATTTAAAATGGATATTACTTATTATAGGCCTTACTATAAGTTTAATCATTATTGGCACCCAGTTAACTAAGAAATACTTATCAGCCAGAAGTTAATTTTTTAGATACTTCAGGAGCATTTAACCAATCAATTATTTCACTGATTGCTGCAGTATTGCCTTTATTTATAGACTTAACAATTGAAGAAACCTTATTATCTTTTGACCTTTCTATCTTCATGGTGTCATGTGTGCCAATAAAAGCTCTGTCTGAGGCATTTGATAAAGTAGAACTGAGATGAACAATTGTTAAAGGAGCATTAGACTTACCATTATCAAAATAAGCTTCAAATCTTTTAATAGTAATACTAATTCGAATGTCAGAACGCACGCCTGAGCTTGGCAACACACCTATTAAACCTTCGCTATTACTCAATAAATTTACGAAAGTATTTTGCACCATGTCGGGAATACTTTCTTCCCATTGCGCCTGCTTAATAGAAGCTAATTTTTGATCGCTCAATGATACAATCAAATCTTTACCTTGTAGAAACCTAGAGGCCTTTGGCCTATCGACTCTAATAATTACTGCGCTCTCACTTTTAGGTATAGATTGCTGTGTTACTCCTAGCCTATAAACTTGATTAGCAGGCGCGGGTTCTGGTAAAAGAAAAGATGTACATCCAATCGAAAACATTGCCATGATAAGAGATAGAAACTTTAAAGCTTTCATTGTGGTAACTCCACCTTTTCGTCACTAGAACCAACTATAAATGCAGTTGGGTTTTGCTCAAAATTAATGAGAATACTCTCAAGCCCTAATACTACACGTCTGATACTATCGATTGTTTCTTCTATATCTGTAAGTCCAGAATTCGATAAGCGGTTTATGGCATCACGGCCATCCGTTATCAATTGATTTGAATCTTTTGATAGCACCTCTATAGCGGATAAAGTTTTATCTAGCTTTTCCATTGAAATTTTTGACCTGTCCAATACTGTTTTTACATCAGTTTCAATTAATACATCAAAATCTTTTGCTGCTACATCAACCGCATCAGCAGCTAAAGAGACATCGCTGGAAGCCTGCTCAATAGATTGCATTGTTCTGTTAAAGATTTCAGGATCTACTTTAAGGTCAACAAAATTACTCGTTATTACTTTTAAATTATTCAAAATTTCATGAAAGTCCATTATAGCTTCTGGAGTCATAACGGCATTTATTCTAGCAAGAGCTGCTTGTGATGACTCCATAACAGTGCCTCCACTACCAAGCAATAAATCTATCCGACTAGCTTCTCCTTTTAATCTAAATGGATCTTTATCTGTAGAGTTTTTAATTAATCGTGAATTTGGTCCCCCAGGGATAATTTGTATATAATTCAACCCAGTCAATCCAAGCGGTTCCATTCGTCCAATACTCTCAAAATCTATAGGTGTATTAGCCTCGACCTGTATATCAACTATAACAGAGTTATTATCATTGGGGTCAATCCGTAATTCGGTAATATCACCTACTTTTAGGCCGTTAAAACGTACCTCTGTTCCTTCGGAGAGTCCTTGGACCCCCCCTCTAAAAGAAATTTCATAATTATCAAATTTTTTATCGAATTGCGCATTAGAAAGCCACGCCGTAAAAGCTAGAAGGGCAGCCAAAGAGACTCGCCGTAAAAGCTAGAAGGGCAGCCAAAGAGACTAGAACAAATGTTCCTATTAAGGCGTAATGGGCTTTTCTTTCCATACAAACAATCGACCTTTAATTGAATCGCGACCTAGGGCCGTTGAAGTATTCTTTAACCCATGGATTATCATATTTCGCTACCTTATGCAGACTATCAATAATGGCAATCTGTTTATTTATTAAAACGGCTACTTTATCGCAGGTATTTAGCAGACTGTCTAAATCATGGGTTACCATTACAACTGTAAGATCCATAGAGGTTTTCAAACTCAAAATTAATTCATCAAATGCATGAGCAGCTATAGGGTCAAGGCCTGCTGTAGGCTCATCTAAAAATAACAATTTAGGGTCTAAAGCCAAAGCTCGAGCCAATCCCGCTCTTTTTCTCATACCGCCAGACAACTCAGAAGGGTATAAATCTAGAGATTCAGATGTTAAGCCAACCATTTGTATTTTCATAGAAGCAATGCCCCGCAATAATTGCTCGCTCAAATTTGTATACTCCCTCAAAGGAACAAGAATATTATCCAATATAGTCAATGATGAAAACAGGGCTCCACCTTGGAATAATACACCTATAGAATTATTTAATTCTCTTATATCATTTCTCTTAAGCTTTTTTCGACTAAGGCCGTTAAAAAAAATTTCTCCACATTGAGGCTCGATTAATCCAAGCATTGTATTCATTAAAACTGATTTTCCAGAACCAGATCCTCCTACTATACCTGTTATTTTACCTTCTTCAGCATGGAAGTTAAGATCTTTATGTACAAATTTTCTCCCAAATTTAGTGGTTATACCCTTTGCATCTACGGGGTGATATCTTTTCATTACACCCCCATTTGGTAAAATAGAATCGCAAAAATTGCATTCAACGCAATAACAGCAAAAATTGATTGAACTACGCTCTGAGTTGTTCTTGATCCCAATGACTCAACACTTCCACTAACAGCCAGACCTTGTCTACAGCCGATGATTGCAATCACAATAGCAAAAAAAGGCGTTTTTACCAAACCAACCCAAAAACTCTCGATGCCAACGGCTTCATTTAGTCGAGTTAAAAATAATATTGGGGAGATATCCATAGTCATCCAGGCAATTAACATACCAGAGAAAATACCGCTCATCATTCCTAAAAATGTCAAAATTGGTAATGCAATGATGCATGCTAAAGCCCTTGGGAAAACCAAAGTTTCATAAGCATCTAATCCTATCACTTTTAAAGCATCAATTTCTTGACGCATTTTCATCGCTCCAATTTGAGCAGTAAAGGATGAATTGGACCGACCAGCTACCAGAACAGCTACTATAATAGGCGCTAGCTCTCTCAGTACGGATATGCCAACGAGGTCTACCATAAAGATTGAAGCTCCAAAGGCAGCCAAAAGGTTTACACCCATATAAGCAATAACGGCACCCACAAAAAAACAAAGAGTCATGACTATTGGTACCGCATTAACACCTATCTCTTCAATGAACGCAACCACAGATTTCCATCGCACTTTCTGCGGCCGAAAAATAAAATGTATGAGAACCATAAAAAATTGCCCCAAAAAAGCTAGGTTCTCAACAAGCTCATAAAAAAATCTATCAGTTCCTTTTCCAATATTGGTTAAAATATCGTACCACCTTCTTTTTTTATCACCAGCAGGGCAACTAATTGAGGCTATTACAAGTTTCATCAATGTAGAATAACCTTCATTACTGTTGCAAATCATCCAGTCACATTTATCTTTCGGGTCAATCCTTAATGCCTGACTAAGTATGAAAGCGCCTGCAGTATCTAAATTATTTAATTTTAAGAAATCATATTGAACAGATTCATATTCATAAGCATCAAGATTGGCTTTAAACTTGGAGATATCATTATCAATATCTTTAATTGTCCAAGATCCAGTCACATCGACAAGCAAAACCTTATCCTTAACAGACAGTTTATACTTATCATAAATCATATTGAAATTTGAAGGCATATAAGTAACGATAAAAGTACTGAGCTAGAGGTCAAGGCCGTTTATGACAAGAAAATTAATAGTAACAGAAGAAAAATGGCCAATCAAAGGGTCTTTTAGAATATCTCGAAGTAACATTACGGAAATTACAGTTGTCAAAGTAAGTATAACTGAAAATGGATTTCAAGGTTATGGTGAGTGCCGCCCCTACTCAAGGTATAATGAAACACCTGAAAGCGTTTTAAGGCTTATTGAATCAGTTAGAACCAATATAGAAAAAGGTGTAAAAAATATAGAATTACAATCTTTGCTACCTGCTGGTGCTGCGCGTAATGCAATAGATTGTGCACTCTGGGACTTAGAAGCTAAAATACAAAATAAATCAATATCTGAACTTTTGAAAATTCCAGTGGCAAAACCAAGAAAAACAGCTTTCACATTATCAATTGATACACCTGAAAATATTAAAAAAGCCGCTGAGAAAGCTGTTTCTTTTTCAATATTAAAAATTAAAATCAACGGTTTTGCAGGCTTAGAAGCATGCTTAGCCGCATTAGAAACTCGTCCAGATGCAAAGCTAATAATTGATGCCAACGAATCTCTAGATGTCAAAAATATAGTTAAATTTCTTAATGCGCTCAAAAATTCTCCTGTTGCCATGGTAGAACAACCATTGCCCGACAAAGACTACAACCTGATTCCTAAACACTTAAATGGATTACCGGTAATCTGTGCGGATGAGTCACTTCATACAATCAATGACTTAAATAAGCTTTGGAATGCAGGCTATAGGGCAGTAAATATTAAATTAGATAAATGCGGGGGTCTCACAGCAGCGCTTAAATTAATGCATGCCGCAAAGAAAAAGGGCTTTATAATAATGAATGGCTGTATGGTAGGAACTTCATTGGCGATGGCACCTATAATGTCCCTTGAATGCTTTGCGGATTATATTGATTTAGACGGACCATTACTATTATTAAAAGATCGTAAACCAGGTATGAATTATGAAAAGGGTATAATACATCCCGCTGAAAGAAGTTTATGGGGTTAATTTAATTAAGCTAAAAGTATACTGCTAGTTTGTTTCAGCCCGATTACTAAAGCTATTAGTTACATCCCGTAATCTATCAACTAAATCATTGTATACTACAAACTCATCAAAATTAGTATTTCCCGAAGTTTTTATAAGAGCATCTTCAAAGACTTGTAGAGCCATACGCGAGGCAATTAATGCTTGTTCAAGGTTAGTTATTTCCTTTTGATAAGATTTTTTTTTGGATGCAGTATTTAAATACAATATAGCAGAATCAACTGTTTTCTCCACGTGCATTGATGCAATTCTAATATCTGATAGGGTACTTTCTAAATTATCAGCTGTTTCAACATAACTCTGATTGGCATCATTTACTTTTGCATTATCCGATAAACCCTCTAAAAGCACTTTCGCAGCAAACTGCATTTGTTTTCTGTTATTTTTGACAGCAAACCTTCTTTTGGAAAAGACCGCAGCTAATCGAGAGGTAGCTTTTTTAACAACATTATCTTCTTCTAAATCATTTCCTATCTCTGACGGAGCCTCGGGGGAATTAATTATATCAACTGTTGTGCAAGCACAAATGAACATTAAGAAAACTATAGTTAAAAACCTGAATCTCAACATATTGAATCCAATTTATATTTTATATTTCTTAAAAGTATGAACGCTTGTTAAGTTTTATTTAATTTATGGAAAAGAGATAATAAAACATAAATAATTACCATGAGAGTAATTAAACTCAGCCCTCCTGAAATTTTGGAATAAAGTTGAGGAAGAAATTTTTGGAGCACCCCAAGTACTAAGACCATACTCATGAAAACTGGCGCAATCCACTTCACAAAAAACATCACAAACCTTCCTAACTTCTCGCCTTCACCTGATATCTCTTCAGAAACAATACTTCTATTTAATCTTGCTCCTGTAAATAAAACTATCAGCAATGCTGATAGAGGTGCTAAAATTGGGCCCGCCAGACCAGTGTCTATGAACTCAAAAAACTTCTGAGAATAAAGCGAACCAAAGCCGAAGGCAGTAATTGCAAACCCTGTAATCCACGCAGCTTTCTTTTTTGTTAAGTTGTATTTTTCAGCAACATAAGCCACTGAAGGTTCCAATAAAGATACTGAGGAAGTAATTGCAGCAAAGAAAGCTAAAAAGAAAAATGCAGCACCAATATACCAATAATTGGCCAGCGCTGTAGGAAGAGTTATAAAAAATATTCCAGCCCCTGCATTAAAACTCAAATTATTAGCAAAAACAATTGGGAAAATAGCAAGCCCCGCAGTTAAGGCTACGAGTGTGTCAGCCAAACTAATTCCAACTGCCGCCTTTGGGATACTGACATTCTTTGGTAAATAAGAACCGTATGTCAGCATAATTGCATTGCCGATCCCGATCGAGAAGCAAGCCTGGCCAAGAGCAGATGTTGCAACCTGCGGAGTAATTTTTGAAAAATCAGGAGTGAACATAAATGTTAAAGCTTTTCCTGTGCCTCCCGAGGGAATACTAGTGATAACAGAATAAGCTGCTAAACAAATAAGAAGCAAAAAGAATAATGGCATCAGTAAGCGTGCGGCGGTTTCTATACCTTTATTAACGCCACGAGCGACTAACCATATTGTTAACAAGGCGAATAAAAGAAAATAAGGCATAACACTTGTTGGTTCATTTAGCATTGTTCCAAACTCATCTGATATTAATTCAGGGGTCTGTCCAGAAAACGAATTACCCAAAAATCTAACTAAATAATTCAGAACCCAAGCAGCTACAACGCAATAAAAACTAACAATCAAAAATGATGCCATCATTCCAAGCCATGCACCTGCACTCCATAACTTAGAAACCCCACTACGAACAGCTAAGTCATTTTGTGACCCAACAGCACTAGCCGATTGGCCTGCCCGGCCAATAATAAATTCACTCATTAAAACAGGTATGCCAACAAAAACAATGCATGCCACATAAATGATCAGAAAGGCTGCGCCACCATTTGTGCCTAGTTCAGCTGAAAACCTCCAAAGGTTTCCTAATCCAACAGACGACCCTACCGCAGCCATTGTAAATGCAAATTTTGATGACCATTGCGCTGTGCCAACTGAAGACATATTATTCCCCGTGTAAATACCTAAGAAGTTTACTTAAGCTTTTAAACAGAACGGTCAAGTTTAGTTCAGTTAGTTTTTCATAAAAAATAGTTAGGACTCGCTAATAGGTAAATTTTTTAATTTAATTTAGTTCTTAAATTTACTCGATGGTAATTTTGAGTCCCTGTTAATATATGCGGATAAAATTAAACCAAAACCTGTCATTACGGTAAGAAGAACTGTGCCCCCATAAGACATCAAAGGTAAAGGCACACCAACAACGGGCACTAGCCCCATAATCATTGCTAAATTTATGAATATGTAAAGTGCAAAAGTAATCGTAAATCCAAGTATTAAAAGCTTTGAATACACCTGTTTACACTGGAATGATAACCACACACATATACCAATAATAACCATATATATTGCTATGGTTGACAAACTACCGATAAAACCGAATTCTTCACCTATTACGGTAAATATAAAATCTGTTCTATTTTCAGGAACATAGTCAAGCTGCCGTTGTGTGCCACTCATAAAGCCCTTACCATTGAATCCACCACTGCCTAATGCAATTTTTGATTGAGTAATATGATAACTTGCCCCGTTTGGATCATGGGTCGGGTCCAAAAAAGTCAAAATACGTTCACGTTGGTAAGTTTTTAATCCAAAAATAAAGAACAAAGGAATAGAAATAATAGAAAAAATTAAAAAACCAGCTAATAAACGCCATTTAATACCCGCTAAAAAAATAATCGATAAACCTGTTGCCGCTACTAATAATGTAGTGCCTAAGTCTGGCTGACGCATAATGAAAAACATTGGAATAAATATAATTAAAAACGCTCCAAATAAGCCGTAAATACTTGATACGCGCCACCTTGGAAGATCATGATAAAAACGCGATAACGCCAAAACAATAGCTAATTTCATTATCTCAGAGGGCTGTATTCTCGCTAATTGGTAATTTACTATTTGCAAATCTATCCATCTCTTTGACCCATTCACTGTGACGCCCATGAGATCGACAGAAATTAAAAGAATTAGGATCATTATATAAAAAGGATAAGAAATCGTGTACCATAACCTTAGATCTATTATTGCGATAAATAAGTACCATAATCTTAGATCTATTATTGCGATAAATAACATAAAAAAAGTGGCAAAGATCATTCTATAAAAATGTTGTTTGGCTCCGCTTAACCAATCGCCTCCGGTAGCCGCATAAATCATGGCTACGCCTAAAAGTCCTAATGCAAAAATTAAAACGACTAATAACAAATTAATCTCTGATAACTTGGAGGTTGTCTTTTTGTAACCTAAAAGTAAATTATACATCAGTAGCAACCGCGCTTTTAATTTTTTTACCCTCGGGAATACCGTCTCTTATCAGTGCAGTTTTTAGAATATTTCTTGAGATTTCTATAGCTCGCTTGGACCCTGTACCACCGTGCTCAACCAAACAACTAACTGCAAATCGGGGCTTTTTAAAAGGTGCATAACCAACAAATACATTATGATCACGCAACTTCCAGGGCAGATCCTCATCTCTTCTCAATTTAGAACGCCGTTCTTTTTCAGAAATTCCTCTTACTTGGCCAGTCCCGGTTTTACCCGCAATTTGCAATTGCCCTAAATCTAGTCCGTATTTTTTATAAGCCGTTCCCCCTGGCTCCTCACATACGGCTAGCATAGATTTTTGTACAAAAGCGATGTGAGAAGAATCGATATCAAGACTTTTAAATTTTAATAGGTTTTGTCCAATAATTAAATTAGGTGTAAGAGAATCCTTACCGTTTGCTAGACGCGCAACCATCACAGCCATTTGGAGCGGTGTAGACAATACAAACCCTTGACCTATAGAAGCGTTCAGTGTGTCACCTACTTTCCAGCTATTACCTAATTTTAATTTTTTCCATTTCGGGTCAGGCATTATCCCCGACTTAAGACCATTTAGACCGATATTAAATTTTTCACCAAACCCAAGTCTTCGACCCATAGATGCAATATTTTCTATACCTACTTTTTGGCTTAATTCATAAAAATAAACATCACAAGAATTCTTTAAAGCCTCTCGCATATTGACAGGGCCATGCCCCCCACGCTTCCAGCAATGAAAAGTACGATTTCCTAAATTAACTTTTTGACGGCATGTTATTTTATCTTTGGGGTCCATGAAGCCACCTTCCAAAGCAGCGAGCATCACAACCATCTTAAAGGTTGCATCACAACCATCTTAAAGGTTGATGCTGGAGGATACCCTCCTGCCAAAACTTTATTGTATTGAGGACGTCTTTCATCATTATTAAGTTCATCCATCTGCTTTTGAGTTATTCCCGAAACAAAAAGATTTGCATTGAACGTTGGCATCGATAGCATTGTTCTAATCTCTCCTGTGAGGACATCCATAACAACTATTCCGCCACTATCATTACCGAAGAGTTCAGCTGCTTTTTTTTGTAATTCAGAATCAAGAGTTAACCAAATATCTTGTCCATTTATGGGCGCATCATTGCTATTAGGAAACTCTCTTACAGTCCGGCCTGAAGCGTTTACTTCAACTTTAAGTTTTCCAGAGCTGCCGCGGAGTAATTTATCAGCGCTACTTTCAATACCGGTTTTACCTATTTTAAATGAAGGTTGCTTTAATAGTGGGTCTTTATCATCTTCAAGATCTATAGGACTTGGAGATCCAACATATCCGATTGTATGAGAAAAAAGACCATCATTGGGATAAGACCTTCCCAGACCAACCTGAGGAATTACTCCAGGGAAATCAGGTGTTTTAAAATTTAGTTTTGAAAACGTACCCCAATCTAAATTTTCTTTAATTAGAACGGGAACAAAACTAGCATGGTTGCTTATATTTTTTTTTATCCGGGTTATATTGGAAGTACTAAGTGATAATATTTTTTTGAGCTTTAATAACGTAGCCTCAATATCTTTTACTCGTTCTGGGATGAGTACTAAACTGAAGTTTTGACTATTTATGGCCAACTCATTTCCATACCTATCCAGTATGCGACCGCGGGACGGAATGGTTATATTAAAGTTAAACCTGTTATCATCAGAGAGAGCTCTGTAATCTTCGGCTTTTAAAATTTGCAAATAGTAAAGCCTACTGCTCAAAACCCCGAATACTCCAGCCCCCAAAGAACCTAATAAAGCTGCCCTACGGTTTATGGAAACTTGGTTATGTCTCTCATTATCACTCATTAAACTAAATCACGAAGGAATTGGTCTATAAATATTTTCTTTAACAAATTTCTCAAGCCAAAAGCTAATGGAAAAAGACAAGTTGCTACAATTGATTGAATAATTAAAGGCATTAGTCTGGGTGGAATTTCTATTGAAAACCAAGCAAAAAAATAAAGCAAAATTGATGAAAAAAATAAAAATGAAAACCATGAAAAAAAAGCAGTTTTAAAAACTAAAGACTTTAATCTCATATGAGGCTTAAATACTGCAAAGTTAATTAAAAATATTAGAGACCACAAACCCAACGGTCCCGAAGAAACAATATCAAGAATCAAACCAAATATAAATATTATACAAATTGATAATATTATTTTATCTGTACGTGGCCATATATAAATCCCTATCAAAGGTAAATAAATAAAATTTATCACTGTATTAAAAACATTAAAACTCGAAACAGATACTAATACTAAAATTAACATCAGTAATGATCCAACCAATAAACCACCACGAGCAAAGGGCTGTAAAACTGGACGCAATGGCATAATTAGAAACCCACCGAAATACTTGATAAATCATAAGTTTGGTTACCTTGCATTCCTGTTTGAAATATAGGGATTTCAATAGGACTATAATGAGTTACTAGGACCCAATCTATAACTTTGCTATTAGTGTTCAAGTTAACAACTAATTTTCCCTTCGCGTCTTTAATAACTAAGCCAACCTCTAAACCGGGAGGGAGCATGCCCCCGTCACCAGAAGTTAATACTTTATCGCCTTCAACCCAACCCTCGTAATTACTTGGAAATATTAGATTAGGAAAAACATTATTATTTCCTGCTAAAATAGCTCGTGAATTAGAACGCAGAGACATCACTGAAATACGACTATTAATATCAGTTAAAAGCAATACCCTAGAGGAATTTTTTCCTACGCGATGCACGTGACCGTAAAGCCCGTCGACCGTGCTAACAGCATACCCTTTTTGGATATTACTTTTTCTGCCAACATCAATTAGTGATGATCTCACAAATGGACTATTAACCTCGCCATAAGAACGAGCAACAGTTTGTACTTTGCTTTTGTCTCGCTCATTAGGAGAATTTAATAACTGCTCTAGTCTTAACAGCTTGAGCTTCATTAATCGAGACTCTTTTTGATAGTCTCTTAATTTATACAACTCTTCTCTTAAGGCTTTATTTTCTGAAAGGGCCTTAGATCTTTCAGCGATTGCTTCGGATATATTTTCAAATATGCTTATTGGTATGGAAAGAAATTTAATTCCTGGAGTAGCAACGGCCTCAATGTTAGATCTTGTTTGCAAGAATATTGTTTGAGAGCCACGATCAGATACAAACAAAGCACTCGCCAAAAATAGTGCAGTAATTAAAGCTATATTTGATGCCTTTGTACTATTTGAATTGCTTCCTAACATAATCTGAAGCAAAAGCTCCCCAATTAAATAACTTTAAACACCACTCGACAAAACATTTTTCCATTTAGTCAAGTTTTCAACAACAAACCCAGAACCTCGAACTACACATGACAACGGATCATCAGCAATTGAAACAGGCAATCCAGTTCGGCTTCGCAATTCAACATCTAAATTTCTAAGCAAGGCACCACCCCCTGTAAGCATAATTCCTTTGTCAACTATATCTGCCGCTAATTCAGGTGGTGTTGCTTCAAGAGCACTTTTTACAGCTTCTACTATTTGCTCAACTGGCTCAGCCAAACTTTCAGCTATCATTGCCTCGGTAACACGTATTTCTCTAGGAATACCGTTCATTAAATCGCGTCCTTTAATTTGTACCATCATTCCTTCATTATCATCTGGCATAGTTGCTGACCCTATTTCTTTTTTAACCCTCTCGGCAGACATTTCACCCAGAAGCAGATTAGTAGTACGGCGCACATATTGTATTATGGCATCATCCATTACATCTCCACCCACTCTTACTGATCGCGAATAAACTATTCCATCAAGAGACAACACAGCAACTTCTGTTGTACCGCCACCTATATCAACAACCATGGATCCTGAGGGCTCATGTATTGGTAAACCTGCACCCAATGCTGCGGCCATAGGTTCTTCAATCAAATAAACGCGTTTTGCACCTGCTTGCTCAGCTGACTGATGAATAGCCCTTCTTTCAACAGCAGTAGCACCTGAGGGAACACAAATTACTACATGTGGCTTACGAAGGATAAAAGACGACTTATTTACCTTTTTAATAAAGGTGCTTATCATAGCTTCAGCTACCTCAAAATCTGCTATAACTCCGTCCTTCATTGGCCTAATGGCTTCAATATGACCTGGTGTCCGCCCAAGCATATTACTAGCTTCTTTACCAACGGCATGTACAACTTTTCTACCATTTCTATTGGAAAACGCAACCACGGAAGGCTCGTTCAAAACTACGTCTTGCCCCTTAGCATAAACCAGCGTATTTGCAGTACCAAGGTCTATGGCTATGTCAGATGAAATAGTACTAGTAAGAAAAGAAAACATGACTGCCTAACATTAAGATTATTTTATGTTTTTGACAATGCTTTTTGCAGAACAAAAAAGCAAGTATATCATATAAAAGTTTCGTTAATTATCTATAATTTATCAGAAATATCTTCGGAATTGGAAAGTTTTCTTTTAATGAGAACGAAAATCAAGATAATTAAAGCTATAATAATTATTGTTAAGGAAATAAGTTGTCCCTCAGTAACTAATAGAATTCCATTTGACAGAAGGGCTAAAATTAAAATTTTAGGAATAATTCCTAAACTCGTACCAATCAAGAATGGGATTAACTTTATCGATGAAGCACCTGCAGCCATATTAATAAGTATAAAAGGCCCACTAGGAAACAATCTAACAATGAAACTACTATAGATACTATTCTTATTTAAAAACCGTTTCAAATAAACCATTTTTTTGCCATTGTATCGGCTTATTCTTTTATGACCCAGCCAATAACCAATAGTAAAATTTAGTACGGCGGAAATGAGTGTTGATACCCATGAATAAAATGCACCATCAAGAGATCCGAATGCAAATAAAGAGCCACTAATTAATATCCATTGAGGAACACCTAAAAAAGCTAAAATACAAAAAATTATTATGGTTACAGGTAATGCAAAATATGTACCCTTAACTTCTGAGAAGAAGTCACTAATTTTATCAGAAGATAAAAATAAAGGATCTGAATAACCAAAAACTAGAACTAGTAATAATAAAGTAAAAAAAACAGTAGTTTTTACAGGTAAGGCAAATTTATCCATATGCTTAAAAATAAGTTTAGAGAAAGATATTTTCATATATTTTTTTATCTCTTCTGCAGTAAATTTCAATAGTGTTTGGAATAAATTTAACTAACGTTTCTATTTTGGAAAGCAGTTTTAAACTTTATAAGGTACTGTCTCCTCAAAATTTTTCCTTTGAGACTTAACGTTTATTTCATTCCAATTTTTTAGTTGCCCTCTAAACCAAGTAAATTGTCGTTTAGCAAAGCGGCGACTATTTCTCTTGGCAAGGTCAACAGCTTCATCCAAGCTAATATCACCCCTAAAGTATGGAAAGAACTCTTTCAAACCTATGGCCTTCATGATTGGTAAGCCTGGATCAATGTTTTTAGAAAAAATACGCTCTGCTTCATTAAGTAAACCCTTTTCCATCATTAAATCAAATCGGTTATTAATTGCGTCATATAGCTTTTGTCTTTCAGGGAGAAGAACCGCGCAATGACAAAAAATTCTAGGAACAACGGGTTTAGTGTTTTCCTGCCAAAAGCTAATGGGCTTGTTAGTAGCTTTATAAACGTTTATAATGCGCATTAATCGATGAGCGTCCTTTCCAAGAACTCGGCTTGCTGCTTTTGAGTCTAACTTTTCTGCTAAATTTCTCAAACCTTCAATACCATTTTGCTCTAGAAATTTATTTGTCTCCAATATGATATCAGATGGAATACTTGGAATCTTTGCAATTCCGTCAATTAAAGATTTAAAATAAAGGCCTGTACCACCTGTAAGTATTGGGGTTTTTCCACGTGCCTGGATATCAATAATAAGACTTTCAACCTCTGATATCCAATTCCCAGCCGAAAAGTATTGGGGTTTTTCCACGTGCCTGGATATCAATAATAAGACTTTCAACCTCTGATATCCAATTCCCAGCCGAATATCGGAAATTACTGTCTATATGTCCGAATAGATGATGCGGTATACTCAGCATTTCAGATTTGCTTGGTCGCGCACTTATAATGCTTAACTCTGAGTAAACTTGTATTGCGTCTGCATTTATGATTTCTCCACCCAAGGATTTTGATATTTGAATAGCCCAGGCACTTTTGCCGCTTGCCGTAGGTCCTGCAATACATATAATTGGTTTCATAATAAAGAGTCTCTCAATGTCTATACCTATACAATATACAGTCACAATAGTACTAGCACACAGGAGTGCCAAGAAATTTAAATTAGCAACCAGCTTGGCTGAAGATTTATCTCAAATAAGGATTTTATCTAAAAATAAAGCGTTCGAATACAATATAAACAAAAAACCATCTAAATCTAAATTAAAGGATATACTTCAGAGCAACGAAGTTCCCGCAGATATAAGTATAAGCAATGACCCCCAGAGAAAAAAGAAATTACTAATTTGTGATATGGATAGTACACTTATTGGGCAAGAATGTATTGATGAGTTAGCCGATTTCGCAGGTATAAAAATGCTGGTTTCTAAAATTACTGAAAGCGCTATGAATGGGGAAATCAATTTTGAAGAAGCGCTGATTAAAAGAGTTAGTTTACTAAAAAATTTAGACATATCATCTCTAAAAAAATGCTTCCAGGAACGCATTACCATAAATAAAGGAGCAAGAATTTTATGCCAGACAATGAAAGCTAATGGTGCTAAAACTGCAATAGTATCAGGCGGGTTCACATTCTTTACTAATGAAATAGCACTTGCCTGTGGGTTTGAGACACATAGTGCCAATGAACTAATTTCAGTTAAGAATAAACTTACAGGAGTTGTAAAGAAGCCTATCCTCGGAAGAGAAGCTAAGTTAAATACTTTAAAACACCTTACCTCTGATTTGGGTGGCTCATCTTCAGCTCTAGCAATCGGTGATGGAGCAAATGATTTAAGTATGATCAAAGCTGCAGGACTAGGTATTGCATACAAAGCAAAACAGATAGTTGCTTCAGAAGCAAAATGCGAAATACTACATACTGATTTAACAACTGCTCTCTATTTTCAGGGTTACAGCGAAAGTGAATTCGTCTTTAGCTGAATGCTTTTTTAAAGTCTTATATATTACATGTTAATTAACTGCGAAGCCGATCAGAACTATACCGAGTATAACGGATATAAGCCCCCCCAAATGAAGAGACTTATTATCAAGTTGGTCTAACATGCCAATATACATTTGTCTTGTAGGCCCCGGAAAAATAGCCCAAATGAGGCCCTCAAAAAGTAGTGCCAATATACATTTGTCTTGTAGGCCCCGGAAAAATAGCCCAAATGAGGCCCTCAAAAAGTAGTGTGCCCCCTATAGCTATAAAGGCAACAACATGCATTTCCATTAGCGACGTGCTCGAGGCCCACGCTGATTATCTAAATAACCTAAAAAATCAGAGTCTGGCGATAAAACATATGTTGTTCCATTCCCTAAGCCTCTTTTGTATGCTTCCATGGAGCGATAAAATGCAAAAAACTCGGGGTCATTGTTGTAAGCATCAGCATATATTTTATTCGAGACAGCATCTCCCTCACCCCTAATAGTCTGAGCCTTACCCTTTGCAGTTGCTAATATTATTTTTGCTTGTTTATCTGCATCGGCGATAATTTCATTTTTTCTTTTTGATCCATCAGCGCGGAAGAAGCGGGCTTCTTTTTCTCGCTCAGAGTTCATACGGTCAAAAACTGAGTCAGCAACTTTTGTAGGAAGTTCTGCTTTTTTAATTCGAACATCAGTTATCTCAACTCCGTAGTCTTCATCACGAGCAACTGAATTTGCAGCACTTTTAATTTCTGACATTAACTCTGCACGGCGCCCTGATATAATCTGCTCACTATCAACTCTTGCTAATACTCCTCTCAAGGATGAATCCATTAATTCGTCGAGTAAGTTTTGAGCCTTGGCTTTTGTTCCCAAAGCTTTGTAATAAGCTAAAGGATCGGCTATTCGGTACAGTATAAAACTATCAACTTCTAGAGGCTTTTGCTTAATATCGTAAATAGTTTCAGCTCTAAAATCTATTTCAATATTTCTTCTATCTAAAATTATAACATTTTCAATTGGGAGTTTGAATTTTAATCCTGCATCAGCTGGTGCACCTTCATTCCAGGCATTCTCAATTCGTTTGTATTCACCAAACTGAAGAACGAGACCTTGCTCCCACTCTTTTAAAGTGTAGGTACAAGTAAAGAATGCAGCTATTAATGCGCCCAGTACAACTAGGGGTATGATACCATTTTTCATCTTAATTGCCTCCAGACTTGTTACTTTTAAGTTGATCAAGCGGTAGATATGGAACGACACCACTACCCGCATCACCTTCAATTATAATTTTTTCAGCTGGTCCATAAACTTCCTCGATTGTTTCAAGGTAAATTCTTTGCCTTGTAACTCTTGGAGCCGCTTTATATTCTTTATAAACAGCAAGAAAACGATCAGCCTCACCCTTAGCAACCTCAACAACTTCTTGTTTATAAGCTTCAGCAGACTCAACGAGTACAGCAGCGTTACCGACCGCATTTTCTGTAACTTCATTTTTATAAGCTATTCCCTCATTAACTCTTTGTTCAAGCTCTTGCTCTGCCGTTACAACATCCTCAAACGCCTTTATGACCTTAGGCGGAGCTTCGGTACGCTGAAGCTGAACCACAGTTATAGTTACCCCTGCAGAATATTCATCAAGCATATTTTGAAGTAATTTCTTAACATCTTGCTCAATCGGATTACGGCCATCTGTGATTACGTATTCAAGTTTCTCTTTCCCTATAATTTCACGGATAGCACTATCTGAAGCATCAGCGACGACTGCAGAAGTATCTTCAAGGTTAAATATAAAATTCTTAGAATCTTTAACATTCCACCTAACGGTAAAGTCAACATCTGCAATATTTTCATCTCCAGTTAAAACTAAATTCTGACTGGACCCAACTGACCTTTCAGATGTAACGTTTACTTTAAGAACAGTTTCAACTGGGGTTGGAAGCTTAAAATGTAAACCTGACTCTGTAGTTCTGGAATATTTTCCAAAACGCAATACTACTGCTTCTTCTTGCTGAGCGACTGTGTAAAAACAAGAGACTAGGAGAAAAAAAGAGCCTATGATAAGTGCGATACCAAATGGACCATATTTTTGCAAAGGATTATTAGGACCTGACCCTTTTCCCGATGAACCGCCTTTCCCTACTCGGTTTTTAAAACCTTGAATTATGTTATCTAAATCAGGTGACCCTTCATTAGCTGGTTGCTTTCCTCTAGGAGGCTTTCCTGAACTGCCCCAAGGATTTTGTCCTGGTTTTTTGCCGCCGGTTCCTTTGTTTCCCCATGGACTATTATTATCAGGCATATTATCTCCGTTTCTGTTCTATCCTAATGTGATGACTGTGTTGCCAAATATCAAGATTAATCTCTGAAAAATTTTTTTGTGCCCTCTAGGCCTGTGTTGCCAAATATCAAGATTAATCTCTGAAAAATTTTTTTGTGCCCTCTAGGCGCTCGTAAACTTGAACTTTAAATGAATAATCATCTTTTACAGTCTTTGGAAATTCAGTTTCAGAATCCATTTTCCAAGTATTAATGTCTATTTCAGGAAAGTACGCATCACCTACGATTTTAGCGTTAACTTCGGTTACATAGAGACGATCGCAGTACTTCATCTGAGAAGCATATAATTTTGCACCTCCTATCAGCATAACTTCATCTACATTCATTTGCCCAGCTAGTTCATAACCTCTTTCTATCATCTTGTTTGCGTTGTTAAAAATTTCAGCTCCTTTAGCTAAATAATTTACATTGTTAGTTAAAACTAAATTAGGCCTGCCAGGTAACGGAAAAGGCAGACTTTCCCATGTAACTCTTCCCATTAGAACTGGCTTACCCAGAGTAGTGGATTTAAAGAATTTCAAATCAGAAGAAAGCCGCCAAGGGAGATTACCGTTTATACCAATAACTCCATTTAAAGATTTAGCTACAATTAATGATAATTTAGGATTCGATAACATAAAAACTAGTTACACTTACAAATTCCTTACGTATACAAAAACTATGACAACACACAAAAAAATTCCAAAATTTAGCCTGGTACATGTAAAATACACTCTAATCTATATAGTACTAATACCACTTATTAATTGGAGCTTCACATGGGCACCAATGATTCAGTTACCTTTGGTACCCGAATGGGCTTTCAATCCAGTGACAGTTGTTACTGGGTTAGTATTGGTAGCCAGGGATTTTTCTCAGCGTGAAATTGGACATGAAGTTCTAATCGCAATGGGCCTTGCACTATTTCTGACATTTGTAACCAGTGGCGGAGCGCTAGCACTTGCCAGCGGAGCAGCTTTTTTAATATCGGAACTTATTGATTACGCATTATTTACTTTAACTAGCTACAAACTCTCGACCCGTGTATTACTTTCTTCATCTATGGCCGCTCCAATCGATACGCTAGCTTTTCTTTATGGTGCTAGCTTTATAAGAGATGCGCAACTTACTATTCCTAATATTAGTATGTCGATTGCTGGAAAGATGTTTGGAGCAATAATTATTTGGGCACTAATTAAACATCGGTTGGAAGGCAACAGAGTTTAATCAAACTGCAACTTTCCCAGGTATATGGGGGTGGTATGAGTAATTATCTATTTGGATATCATTGTAAGTAAAGTCGTGAATGCTTTTAACACTCCTATTTAGTGACAAAGTTGGCAATGGTTTTACTTCACGCAGAATCTGCTTTTTAACTTGGTCAAAATGATTTGAATAAACATGAGCATCACCAAGAGTATGTATAAAGTCTCCAACCTCAAGATCGCATACCTGTGCTATCATATGAGTTAGTAATGCATAGCTTGCGATATTAAAAGGTACTCCGAGAAATATATCGGCGCTTCTTTGATAAAGTTGACAACTTAGCTTTCCATTCGCGACATGGAATTGAAACAGACAATGACAAGGAGGTAAAGCCATTTTATCAACCTCGCTGGGATTCCAAGCAGAAACTATGTGCCTTCTAGAATAAGGATTTTCAGTTATTGCCTTAATAACTTGGTCAATTTGGTCAACAACCGTGCCATCAGGACCTTCCCATCGACGCCACTGCTTACCATATACTGGCCCAAGGTTTCCTTCTGCATCCGCCCACTCATCCCAAATACGAACACCATTTTCGGTTAAATACTTAATATTCGTATCACCTGTTAGAAACCAAATTAATTCATGAACTATTAAACCAAATTAATTCATGAACTATTGACTTTTTATGAAGCCTTTTGGTTGTCACCATGGGAAACCCATCAGAAAGATTGAATCGCATCTGATAACCGAACACTCCACGAGTTCCAGTTCCAGTGCGGTCCATTCTATCAACACCATTATCTATTACATGGTTTAGCAAATCTAAATACTGTTTCATGAAATCATTAAAACTCAAAGATTGATTCTCTGCAATGGCTCTAATTCATGTATCCACAATTTCCTATAAATTAAAAATAAGGAAAAAACACAACTGAGGAGCAAACCTTAGCCATCAAATAAAATCAATTATACCTGATATTGCATCTAATGCTGAGGCTCCCAGATCTGCACTTCTATCACCATTCCACCCTATTTTAGGGTTTGGAAAGTTAGCATTGTCTTTAAACGGCATCTCTAGAGTTACAGAAAGGCAATTATATTTATGCGCCGTATAATTAGTGCACATACCTAAATTTGCACTTCCCGGTTGATCTTTTGGGTAGCCATACTTAGTTTGAAAATCTGGTGAAGCGGTTTTATATGATAATAAAAAAGCTTCTAAATCTTTATCTTGTTTGGCGGTATAACCCGGAATACCTTCAGCTCCTGCTATAAAGTTATAAGGCAAGCTTTCGTCACCATGGACATCCATACATAAAGAGGGCTTGTTATTATCCATGGCCTTTATAGTCCAATAAACTTCAGGAGAAAACTCTAATGAAGCATTGTTCCATTCACGGTTTAGATTAGCACCACAGAAGTTGGTTCTAAGATTTCCGATGAAGCTTCCATCTGGACACATATTTGGCACTATAAAAAATGACGCTTTCTGAAGCAACTCTTTCGAGACAAAGTCATTATAATCCAATAATCGAGTTATAAAGCCTTCCATCCACCACTCAGCCATTGTTTCACCTGGATGCTGCCTAGCTATTAACCAAATATTTTTGGCCCCATTACCAACTGACAAACAATCCATTGGTCGCCCTTGAGCCGATTCACCAAGGGAGGATAGCTTAACACCATTATGAGTTACAGCTTCCGTTATAAAATCATGGTGTCTGTCAATTGTATATGGCTCAAAATATGAGAAATAAACGCAATCCGATGATGGTGTATACTCAATTATTAACTCACCATCAGAATAACTTGTTTCTTCAACACGAGTCCAAACCTTACGGTCAACACTAACACATGCATTATAATTCAACCAGCCATCAGGAAAAGCAGCTTTACTGGCATTAACTAACACTATTTTTAACGATAGGCCTTTTGCACCGGTAACTCTGAAATGAAACCATTGAAAATAATCCGAATTGTTATCAGGGCGGATTTCCAGTCGAATATTTGAATGATCTTCAAGATTAACTAACACTATTTTTAACGATAGGCCTTTTGCACCGGTAACTCTGAAATGAAACCATTGAAAATAATCCGAATTGTTATCAGGGCGGATTTCCAGTCGAATATTTGAATGATCTTCAAGACTTTGTACCTTTATATTACCGCCATCAAAAGTAGAACTAATCTGTATTTTTGTCATATGGCATCCAATTTTTTCCTATAAAAATTCAAAGGTTATCTAATTTGATATTTATGTGTTTCTTTAAAATCTTCTGGCGCTTTAGCTGCAGCTGTTATTGCTTCACGTACTTCAACTGCATATAGGCCTTTCCAAAAGACTCTCACATTACCAATTACCTGCATTCCATCACAAGCTTTCATATACCAGTCATTAAAAGGATTATTCATTCGAGATCTCCAGAAAAAAGATTCTGTATCAACGCATATCTCTTCCCAAATGTCTCTTGCAATTCCTTCTCCTCGAGCAGCATTTGTTACCCAAAATTTAGAAAGGTATGGATAGCCAGAAAGAACTGTAAAAATAGCACCCCCCCTATAATCATCCTCTAGATAAGCTTTAAGTATCTTTTTATCAAAAAAATCTAGATTAATTTGTTTATTGAAAGCTTCTTCAATTGAAACTTTCAATTTTGATTTATTCAAGGAGGACAATTTAGAGGTTTTATTTATTTTTATACCTCGTCTGATCATAGTTCCTGAGCCCTTTGTAGTGAACAGTTCGGCCAGAAGGTTAAGTGGGGAAGCTATGATGTAAGCTGCTTCATTTAATTTATCTTCTGCTAAGTACTTAACCAAATCGATAAATTGTCTTTGCCCCAAGGAGATTTCACTCAAGTCAATTTTCTTATCTAAGTTGTCAACATTTACAAAAGATAATCTTTTACCTCCAATAGATAAACCACCGGAGGGTTGTAAAAAAATTACTTTATAAGGTCCTAATTCTGTTACGAGTCTTTTTAGATTCATTTTACCTTGCGGTTCAGTCATTTCGAGTATTGTGATTTTACCTCTGCGCGCTTTTTGACGAACTTCTGGTAATAATTGATAGCTTGCTGTATTAAGTTTCGCCGTTCTAACTGACGCATGCTCGAGATCATTAGCTAATCGCTGTGATTGAAATTTTATAGATGTACGGTTGTCATCGAGGGCTCCAACAAGTAACACAGGGGATAATTTCAGATCAGATAATATCTTCAAATTTGAAATAAAAGCTTCTAACAGAGGATTTTTTAAGCATCTTGGATCAATCACAATAAGAGCAAATTTTTCAGCATCCTGAGCTGCAAATAGATCTGCATAAAATTTAGCTTCTTTAGTCGCTCCGATAGCGGACAAGCTATTAAGTACTGTACCTCTTATCATAAGACTTTTTGCAGACCCTTTCTGATAAACAATAATTTCTTATTTTGATTACTCTCACCCATATCAGTTAAAGAAGCTTTGAGTCATTAAGTTTATTTAAATTTACAAGCCAATCAATACAAGCATAGGTTATATTTTTTTATTGTTATAAATTTTAAACCCTATATGAAGAAAGGGCTAATTTATTAGATATGATGATAAACGCGCTTGTAATAAACGGACTGGACCCGGGGGCGGTACCCGGCGGCTCCACCAAAAATATATTGTCAAATGTATTTTTTATGGGGCCGAAATAGGATCGACAGACGTCTAAAGAAGTATGCTTTCATCCGTATGGGTATCGTTAAATGCCTAAATATAGTAATTGCAAATGATAATTACACTGAAGAGTTCCGAAATAGGATCGACAGACGTCTAAAGAAGTATGCTTTCATCCGTATGGGTATCGTTAAATGCCTAAATATAGTAATTGCAAATGATAATTACACTGAAGAGTTTGCCCTCGCTGCGTAAGCAGTGCGGAAAAATTCGCTTTAACTCCTAGCCGTTCAATCCGTTAGGCGGGCTTCGGGAGGTAGCTGGCAACAGAAACCTCTCAATATCACATAAAATTTACATTTATTAGGTAATTTCATAAAAAAGGTATATTGATTACTTCGATAAGTAATCTAGGGTAGTCCAATGACAGAAAATCTTATGAATTATGAAGCAATGACACAGACCGCACTTTTGACTGTAGTCAGAAATTCAATACGCCGAGTTATCAGGGAAGATGGTTTACCCGGAAGTCATCATTTTTACATAACATTCGCAACTAAACATCCAGAAGCTGACGTTGATGAAGGTTTAGCAAATAAGTACCCAGATGAAATAACCATCGTACTAGAACATCAGTATTGGGATCTACAAGACAATACAACAAACTTTGAAGTAACTCTTAAATTTGGCGGAATTCCAAAATACATAAAAGTTCCCTACAAAGCTATTACTCGTTTTCATGACCCAAGCGTAGGCTTTACCATGCAATTTGAGCCTGATTTTGAAAAAAACACAACAGAATACCCTAAAGCTGAATTTGCAATTACAAAAGACGATCAATTGAGCGTAAAAGAAACAAACAACAAAGGCATGGATAAGGTTGAAAAGGTTGTCAAACTCGATGCTTTTCGCAAAAAATAACTCACTCATTTACAAATTATTATAGAGTAATTAGATGACAAAAATTAGAGTAGAAACTGATAGCTTTGGTTCACTTGAAGTTCCTAATGATAAATATTATGGGGCGCAAACAGCACGAAGCCTTATAAATTTTCCAATTGGTACCGAGAAAATGCCACCTCCATTAATTAGGGCTTTAGGAATTATTAAACATTCAGCGGCTTTAACTAATAAAAAATTAGATAATTTAGAGCCTGGTCTTGCTGATGTAATTTCGCTTGCCGCCATAGAGGTGGCCGATGGAAAATTTGATGACAACTTTCCATTATCCGTGTGGCAAACGGGTTCTGGGACTCAATCAAACATGAATGCAAATGAAGTTATTTCTAACAGGGGAATAGAAATGCTGGGTGGCCAAATAGGTACTAAAACTCCAATCCATCCTAATGATCATGTTAACCGAAGCCAAAGCTCTAATGATACATTTCCCACTGCGATGCACATATCAGCTGCAGAGGAAATTAATAACACTTTATTACCCGCTTTAGAAACTCTTTTGAATGAATTAAATAAGAAATCGAATAAATTTTCAAAGATTATTAAAATTGGAAGAACGCACACCCAAGATGCAACACCTATTACGCTTGGGCAGGAATTTTCTGGTTACGCTGCACAGATAAACAATGGAATTAAACGAGTCAAAGCAGCACTTTCCGAACTTTATCCTTTAGCGCAAGGAGGCACAGCTGTAGGCACTGGCTTAAATGCTAAACCGAAATTCGCGGAGTATTTCGCCAAAGAAGTATCAAATTTTACTAATTTACCTTTTTACACCGCTGAAAACAAATTTGAGGCCCTAGCAGGGCATGACGCTTATGTTGCTGCACACGGAGCCATTAACACAGTTGCGGTTTCACTCTTTAAGATAGCTAATGATATAAGGTTTTTAGCATCGGGACCTCGTTCAGGTTTAGGTGAAATATCATTGCCAGCTAATGAGCCAGGATCTTCCATAATGCCTGGGAAGGTAAATCCCACTCAATGCGAAGCATTAACTATGGTTTGCACTCAAGTTATGGGTAATAATGCTACTATATCAATGTCTGGCTCTCAGGGGCACTTCGAGCTCAACGTTTATAAACCTATTATGGCTTACAATATGCTACAATCCATAGAATTAATGTCTGATAGTGTTATCTGCTTTACCGAAAAATGTGTTACAGGGATAATAGCTAATGAAGTTCGTATAAGCGAGCTTTTAAATCGATCTCTTATGCTAGTGACCGCATTAGCACCCACAATAGGGTATGATAATGCAACAAAAGTAGCAAAAACAGCCCACAAAAATGGTACTACTTTAAAGGAAGAGGCTATTAAATTAGGCTTTATAGATGAAAAAGAGTTTGATAAAATAGTGCGACCTGAATTGATGATAAAACCACAATAATGTCCGTCAAATAAATCAAAAGGTAATGGAACCCTATGGAGAAAAGATCTCTATCAATACACGGTCACCGAACTTCATTATCTTTAGAAACTGAATTTTGGGAAGTACTGGACTATGAAGTAGCTAAAAGTGGCAAGTCTTTTGCCTCTTTTATAAGCGAACTTGATGATAAAAGAAGCTCATCAAAAATAAAACAAAATTTAGCATCTTATATTCGCGTATGGTCGTTAATATCCAAAAACTAATAAATTTTTTTCAAAAATTAATTACTAGTATCTTAAATTTTAAAGTCACGCACTAGTAATCATATTAATTGTCTGATCAACTTATTGTAGCATGGTGGGTTTATTAGGATATGCTTGGTAACATGTAGAGATTGATTCTACCTTAAAAATTAATTATTCGGAAATAAGTTTTGAAAAACATGGAAAATACAAAAAACTTAGGCAGCATATCCGCGCAGGCATCAGCACATTTAAATATCAAAACTAACGATTACCTAGACGACCTCAACCCAGAACAAAGAGAAGCTGTTTTACATACTGATGGTCCAGTATTAGTTTTGGCCGGTGCAGGAACTGGTAAAACCAGAGTCTTAACATCAAGAATTGCATACATACTTCAGAACCGAATGGCATTTCCATCTCAAATTCTTTCTGTAACATTTACCAATAAAGCAGCTAGAGAAATGAAAAGCCGTGTTGGTGATTATATCGGCCATGGTATCGAAGGCTTGCCCTGGATGGGGACCTTTCATTCGGTCGCAGCAAAAATCTTGCGCATTAATGCAGAACTAGTGGGACTAAAACCTAATTTTACAATTCTTGATACCGATGATCAAATCCGTCTGTTAAAACAAATTATAAAAGCAGAAAATATCGATGATAAAAAATGGACACCCCGTTATATGGCTAGCCTTATAGATAGCTGGAAGAATAAAGGATGGATGCCTGAAAAACTGACTTCTCAAAATAATTTCAAATTTGCTGAAGGAAAAGGAAAGAAAGTTTATGAAATTTATCAATCACGTTTGAAAATTTTAAATGCGTGCGATTTTGGTGATCTTCTTTTACTTAATCTTGAATTATTTAAAGAAAATCTAGACATTCTAAAAAAATATCATGAAAAGTTTAAATACATTTTGGTTGACGAATATCAGGACACTAATATCTGTCAATATCTTTGGCTGAAGTTACTAGCGCAAGGATCGCACAATATATGTGTAGTAGGCGATGACGATCAATCTATTTATGGATGGCGAGGAGCTGAAGTTGATAACATACTACGCTTTGAAAAAGAGTTTTCAGGAGCTAAAGTTATTAAACTCGAGCGTAACTATCGTTCAACTGAGCATATTTTAGGTGCAGCCTCTGGTTTAATCTCAACAAACAAAAGTCGTCTGGGGAAAACTCTTTGGACTAAAGATATGGGCGGCCACAAGGTTACGGTTACAGGGGTCTGGGATGCAGCCGCAGAAGCTCGCTTAATATCAAGTGTCATTGAAGACTGGAAAAGGGATGGACGCGGCTATAATGAGGTGGCGATACTTGTAAGAGCATCAAGGCAAATGCGAAGCTTTGAGGAACGGTTTATTCAAATAGGAATGCCGTATCGCGTTATAGGTGGTCCAAGATTTTTTGAAAGACAGGAAATCCGAGATGCACACGCTTACATAAGAGTTTTAAGATCAGAAACAGATGATTTAGCTTTTGAACGTATAGTAAATGTGCCCAAACGCGGTATTGGAAGTACTACTATCCAAAAATTACAGATAATAGCGAGAAAAATGAATGTGAGTCTTGAACAGGCAACACGTGAAATAATCAAAACAGATGAAATTAGAGGCAAGGCACGAACAGCGTTGCGTAGTTTTACAAAAGATCTTGATAGATGGCGAGGTAACTTAATCACTTCAAATCATACTGATGTAACAGAAATAGTATTAGATGAATCTGGGTACACACAAATGTGGCTGAATAATAAAGATGCAAAATCTTCAAGTAGGTTAGAAAACCTAAAAGAACTCATACAAGCAATGGGCGAGTTTGAATCGTTGGATGCATACCTTGAACATGTAAGCCTTGTATTGGATGTCGAAAAAAATGACCAAGAAGAAGAAGAGGTATCAATAATGACATTACACTCCGCCAAGGGGCTGGAGTTTCCCTTAATTCTTCTACCGGGCTGGGAAGAAGGCACTTTCCCCAGCCAAAGGTCTATGGATGAGGCAGGCAGTGAGGGTTTAGAAGAAGAGCGTAGATTGGCTTACGTTGGAATCACAAGAGCTCGAGAACGTGCAAAAATATACTTTGCTGCCAATAGACAAATTTATGGATCATGGCAATCATCACTTCCTTCCAGGTTTATTGATGAGCTGCCACCTGAAAATGTATCAGCGGGATCAGAAACTGGTTACTACGATAACAACTCTATTAATGAAGTAAAAATAGAAATTACATCGGAATTTCCGGATTCTGCAAGTAGGCGGTATAATTCACCCGGCTGGCAACGTTATAAAACTCATAAATCAAAAACTCTATACGATAGACAAGTTGAAGGAAAATTTAGTAAAAAACTAGATGCATATGCGACACAGAAATTTAAAATTGGAGAACGTATTTTTCATCAAAAATTTGGTTATGGAAAAATACAAACCGTTGATGGAAATAAGCTTAATGTTGATTTCGAGAAAGCGGGTCATAAAAAAGTACTCGATAGCTTTGTGGACCCCGCATAATGACTGATAAATCTCCTTTTGCACTTTATGTTCGGGCAACCAATCAAGTAGCTTTTAATGTATCTGATGCTTTAGGTTTTTCAGTAGAAATGTCAGCGCTTGCAGTCTCTTTATTTGAAGAGGGGCCTGATACCATGCAAGTCCAAGCATTGTATTCGACCAGAAAGCAAGCAGAGCAAGCTTTGCTATCATTATCACTGAGCAGTTCTATAGAAACCATGATAGAACAACTACCGGATATAGACTGGGTTGAAAAAAGTCAGAGGGGACTACCTCCTGTAAAAGCAGGTAGATTCTGGATTTACGGCTCACATGACAAAGAACTCATACCAAAAAATATTAAATGGCCCGTAGAAATTAATGCAGGACTAGCTTTTGGAACGGGTCATCATGGTACAACAAAAGGGTGTTTATTAGAATTGGATAGGTTGCTGGAGGAAGGTTTCTTTCCAAAGAAAGTATTAGATTTAGGTTGTGGAGCCGGAACACTTGCAATTGCTACAGCAAAAGCATTAAAACTTAATATCATAGCTACTGATATTGACTCCGATGCTGTAGAAGTGACTTTGTTTAATGCGCGTATTAACAATGTTTCTAAATTTATAAAATGCTATAAATTGGATGGGGTAAAAAATTCAAAACTACAAAAGAACACTTTTGACCTAATTTTTGCTAATATACTTTCAGGTCCTTTAATTAAATTATCAGAGGGTATTGTAGATATCTTATGCCCTAATGGAAAAGTTATCCTATCTGGCATCTTAGATGATCAGTCGGAACTTGTATCGAGGGCTTTTATAAACTGCGGCCTGGAAATTGAAAAAAAATCTTCAATCTCTGGATGGACCAGTATAACAGGCAGGAAGATTAAATAGCGCGATTAGCTCTTCTATCACGACGAGCGTTTCGTCTGCCAACTAGATTTAATTTAGCTTTTTGATAGTCCGTACTTAAAAATATACTTTCTTTGTTTTCGCACAATATTTCAAGATTAAATAATTGCGCGCCAGAAAAATCAGTAGTCATTTTTTCTCTCCTATAAATGATCTTTTCTTACAAATCACCAAATAGAGGAATACATCCGAAAGGGAACGTTCAAGAATGAAGATAAAGGTATGCATATTTGCATAGGTTAAAAATTTATGTAACGGCAATAAAGTCCTTTGAATTATGTTTACTATTCTTTTAACCACACCCTTTAATAAAAAAATTTAATTGGTTTATTGTATTTTTTATTTTGCTTTCTAATGATAAATTAGGATAATTAAGTTTCTTTAAAATTAAAGATTGATTAGATACATGATACAAAACTTTGAAACACGTGGTGGCCCAGAATATGGAAGAAAAAATCTTCCTAAACTAAGGGACACTTTAAAAAAGTTAAAATTGGATGGTTTTCTTGTACCACATGAAGATGAATATCAAAATGAGTACCTGCCCGATTGCAATGAAAGATTAATGTGGGTGAGTGGTTTTACTGGCTCAGCTGGAGCTGCCATAATAATGCAGGATTCAGCAGCTATATTTGTTGATGGTAGGTACACATTACAGGTAAAAAGTCAGGTGGATAACAAACTTTTTAACTATGAAAGTTTAGAAAACGGTGGTCTAACAGGTTGGTTAGAGGCCAACACAAAAGCTGAGCATACTATTGGGTATGACCCTAAATTGCATACTCCAAACGCATTAGAAAAATTAAAAAAATCTTCAAAAGCTAAGCTTTTAGCTATTAAAAATAATCCACTAGATAATAGCTGGACAAACAGGCCTAACACACCCTCTTCCAAAATAAAAATACACCCAGTCGAATTTTCTGGTGAGCCTCATCATCACAAATGCACTAGAATAGCAAAATTAATAAGCAAGAAGAATGCTGATATAGCGTTAATAACTTCACCCGCTTCAATTGCATGGTTGCTAAATATAAGAGGATCAGATGTGATGTGCACACCATTAACACTTTCAACTGCTACAATTGATAAACATGGTAAAGTTCAACTATTTGTTAATAATGATAAGCTCACTAAAGAATTAAGGGACTATCTAGGAGAAAACGTTACATTTTTCGATGAATCTAGTATCGAAAATAAACTCAACCTTCTTAGTGGGTACAGGGTGTTAGTTGACCCCTCTAGCGCATCATCATGGTTCTTCGATACTCTTAAAGATAGCCAGGCTGTCATATTAAAAGCGCAAGACCCAATAGCCCTTCCTAGAGCATGTAAAAATGTAACAGAGATAAAAAGTACCATAAACGCTCATAAGCGAGATGCCGTACCCCTTATCAGGTTTCTTCATTGGTTAGATACAAAGGCACAAGCAGGAAAAGAAACTGAGATAAGTGCCGCAAAACAACTTGAAGAATTCAGACACGAAACAGGTTTACTCAAGGATTTAAGTTTTGAAAGTATATCAGGGGCAGGTTCTAACGGAGCAATAGTCCACTACAGAGTTAGCGAACAGACATCAAAAACTTTATCTCAGGGATCACTTTATTTAATTGATAGCGGAGCACAATACGAAGATGGTACGACTGATGTTACAAGAACAGTTCCTATTGGAAAGCCATCTGATGAAATGCGGCATAGGTTCACCCTTGTGCTTAAAGGTCATATAGCACTAGCTTCGGCATATTTTCCAGAAGGAACGACCGGATCAAATTTGGATGCATTAGCTAGAATGCCATTGTGGCAGAATGGTTTAGACTACGATCACGGAACTGGTCATGGTGTTGGGTTATATTTAGGGGTTCATGAAGGACCGCAAAGAATTTCTAAGGCACCAAATAATGTAGCTCTAGAACCAGGAATGATCTTATCCAATGAGCCTGGTTATTATAAAAACGGCGCCTATGGTATACGAATTGAAAACTTACAATATGTAACTAAGCCAGTTTCAAGCATTAACGGGGAAAGAAAAATGTTAAGCTTTGAAACGCTGACACTGGCTCCTATCCATAAAAGTCTGATCGACACTACAATTCTTAACGAGCAAGAGAAAGCTTATATCAATGAGTATCATAAAACTGTTTATGATAAAATTTCTCCAAACCTCTCTGGAAAGACTTTATTATGGCTAGAAAAGGCTTGTAAAGAATTATAGTTTTAAGATTGGTAATTTACTCTCAATTAATACCTAAATTTTTAGCTGCATTTCCAACAAACTTCATTGTTTGCTGACCACCCGATGTATATTCCTCTTGGTTGATACTATCACGAATTTTATCCAAATTAATCATTACATTTTCAGCTGTTTGTTCATTTGGTGCTAAATGTATACCTGAGGTTTCAAAAACTTTAGTTGCTGCATATCCTCCGGCCCCTGCACACATAATTAATCTATTTGGTGCACCATCGCAAACCAAAGGAATTAATCCAGCTGTCACGCTATCGACTGTCAATAAATCTAAAGCTTCTTGCGGCATCAAGCTCTCAGTCATACGTGTTGCAGCGGTAGGAGAAAGTGCATTTACACGGATATCATATTTTGCACCTTCCAAGCAAAGTGTATTCATTAAACCAACAACGCCAGTCTTAGCTGCCCCATAGTTAGTTTGCCCGAAGTTACCATAATTTCCTGAGGAAGATGTGGTCATAACAATCCGTCCATACTTTCTTTCTTTCATGTGATCCCACACAGCTTTAGTACAAATTACTGATCCCATAAGGTGGACCTCAATCACTAATCTAAAGTCATTGATGTCCATTTTGGTAAATGATTTATCACGAAGTATACCAGCATTATTGACTAAGATATCTATGTGACCCCACTTTTCGATAACTGAGCTAACCATATCCTGAACTTCTTCTGGATTTGTTACGTTAGCACCATTGGCCATTGCCGTGCCACCGAATTCACGTATTTCCTCGACAACATTCTCTGCCATAGTGGCAGATCCGCCTACACCAGAAACACTCCCGCCTAAGTCGTTAACAACCACTTTGACACCACGACGGGCTAACTCTAAAGCATGACTTCTACCCAATCCACCTCCAGCACCTGTGACAATTGCAACCCGGTCATTAAATTCTATAATACTCATTATTGTTTTACTCTCTTTTCCTTAAGCAACTTCAAACAAGCCCGCTGCGCCCATACCACCGCCTACACACATGGTACTCACAACATATTTTACACCACGGCGTTTGCCTTCAATTAAAGCGTGAGCAACCATCCGCGCTCCAGACATTCCATATGGGTGTCCAATCGAAATAGCTCCCCCATTTACATTCATAATCTCATTTGGAATGCCTAATTTATCTCTGCAATAAATCACCTGAACTGCAAAGGCCTCATTTAACTCCCATAAACCAATATCATCCATTTTGAGCCCAGTTTTTTCCAAAAGCTTAGGAATTGCATAAACTGGCCCAATCCCCATCTCGTCAGGAGCTAATCCAGCAACGGCCATACCTCTATAAATACCCAGAGGTTCAAGTCCTCTCTGAGAGGCAACCCTTGCCTCCATTAAAACCGAAGCTGATGCGCCATCCGATAACTGCGATGCATTTCCTGCTGTAATAAAATGACCCGGACCACGTACAGGCTTAAGGTTAGACAAACCCTCAATGTTTGTTGAAGGCCTATTCCCTTCATCTTTATCCAATGTAACTTTATTAGTTGAAATTTCACCTGTTTCTTTGTTTTTTACAGCCATAACAGATGTCATTGGAACTATCTCATCATTAAACTTTCCTGATAATTGCGCCTCATGTGTTCTTTTTTGACTTTGTAAAGCATAATTATCCTGAGCCTCTCTAGAAACATTGTATCTTTTTGCTACTATTTCAGCTGTATCAATCATCGGCATATAAGCCGCGGGGTGTAAAGCGTGAAGCTCTGGGTCAGCTTCTACTCTCATATCCGCTGTTTGGACCTTGGATATTGAATCAAGCCCTCCGCCAATAGCTATGTCCATATTGTCTACCAATATCTGTTTAGCTGCCAAACCAATAGCCATCATACCTGATGAACATTGACGATCAATTGTCATTGCTGAAACAGAATCAGGCATACCCGCTCTTAAAGTTGCCATACGTGCTACATTCGATGATTGTGAACCTTGCTGTAAAGCAGAACCCATTATTACATCTTCTACTTCAGGCCCATCTAACCCTGCACGCTTTACAGCATGAGAAATAGCATGGCCAGCTAAGGTTGGAGAACATGTATTATTAAAAGCCCCACGATAAGCCCTGCCAATTGGTGTTCTGGCCGTTGAAACGATTACTGCTTCGCGCATTTTTATCTCCTATGCAATTTGTTGCATATCTAGCCTTCCGCGCTATAAAAAGCAAGCATTTGAAAAGTACAGAAAGAATTAAAATATGAAAACTTCAATTTCACACAAATTGTTCTTATCTCTACTTAAAGTAATTGGTGCAAAAAAAATATTAGGTTACTTTCTATCCAGAAAAAGGCTGCCATACTCAAAACCAAATTTCTGGTTTAGGTCAAAGTATTCAATTAAAGGAACTATTTATAAAAACCATAACATTTGGACTTTTGATGGTAATACAACTTTAGTGTATTATTTGCATGGAGGAGCTTTCGTTCTTGGTTTGAACTCTTTGTACTACTCTATGATAGGGCGTTTAGCAAAAATATCAAAAGCAAAAATAGTTGCTCCTGATTACCCATTACCCCCAGAACATAATGTCAATGAAATACATGAATGGGTTAAAAGCAGCTATATTGAGACCATTGCAAAACATAACCCTAATAATATAATAATTATGGGCGACTCTGCTGGGGGCAACCTTGCAATAGCACTAGTCGATTGGATAATGACCTCTGAGCTTAGAAAACCAAGTAATCTTATATTATTATCTCCATGGGTAGACTTAGAGTTAAAAAATCCAAAATTGGAAGCAAACCCATCCGAGCAATTACTCGATAAAAAAGATATACAAAAAGCCGCTATTAGGTTTGCAAATGGATTAGACTTAAAAGAACCATTAATTAGTCCGTTATATCATAATAATTTAAAGTTACCGAAAACTACTATATTTTCAGGTGATCTTGACTTACTTCATGATGATATAGTTCGTTTTTCTAAAAAGAATCCGAAAATAACATTAAAAATTACAAATCATATGCCCCATGTTCATATGATTATGCCGACTAAAGAGGCCAAAATAACCTTAAAACAAATTAGTAATATTTTAAGCTATTAACGTTGCCAATTACCAGACTTTCCACCAGCTTTACTTTCCAAAAAAATATCCAAAATCGTTATATGCTTATCCTTCGATTTTAACATATCATATATAGTCAAACATGATATGGAAACAGCAGTTAAAGCTTCCATTTCAACTCCTGTTTTACCATCGGTTTTTACCTCTGCTGAAATAGATAACCCCGGCAATGCATCATCATGGTCAATTCGAACACTTACTTTAGAAATTTGTATTGGGTGGCATAATGGAATTAAATGTGATGTATTTTTTGCCCCCATAATTCCAGCCAACTCAGCCACTTGTTCAACATTACCTTTTTTATTTCTCTGCTCTTTAACTGAGATCAAAGTATTCATTGACATTCTAACCCTCCCTTTTGCCACTGCAGTTCTAGAAGTTATATCTTTGCCAGATACATCGACCATTGCTGGACGACCGGTTTCATCAAAATGGGTTAAATTAGACATTAGGATTCTCCAAAACGAGGCATTAAATCTATCATATTGCAAGGACGGTGCCTACTATCTAGCTGTGCAGAGATTACTTTATCCCATCCATCCTTTACTGCTCCGTTTGATCCTGGGAGGCAAAATATTATTGTCCCCTCAGCAAGTCCAGCACAGGCCCTCGATTGCAAAGTAGACAGACCAATAGATTTAAAACTCTCTTGATGAAAAATAACTGAGAAACCATCAATTACCTTATCAAACATGGGAGAGATAGCCTCCACTGTTATATCGCGTCCAGTTAAACCTGTTCCCCCAGTTGTGATAATAACGTCAACTAAAGGGTCGTTTATCCAATTGCTAATTTTATTCCTAACACCATCTATAGTATCTCTTTTAATGGCCCGATAAATTATTTCATGTCCTGATAGTTTAATTTTTGACTCTAAAATATCACCGGATGTATCTGTTAGCTCTGTTCGAGTATCGGATATTGTCAAAATAGCTATTTTAACTGGCTTGAATTCTAAGCTTGCATCTATACCTACCATTACTCTTCCCATCTTTTTTTATCATTAAGATCTTGAAGCCTAGGCTCGATCCACTTTTTTTTCCCCAAAGATTTTTCAGACTTCCAAAATGGGGCTTCTGACTTCAAATAATCCATCAAGAAATCTGCGGCTTCAAAAGAGGCTCGACGGTGGATACTAGCCGTTGCAACAAAAACTATAGGTTCACCTGGCAACATAACTCCAACACGATGAATAATTCTCCAATTTAAAATACTCCATCGCTTTTCAGCTTTGTTAACTATTTTTATAATTTCTTTCTCTGTAAACCCTGCGTAGTGCGATAAAGTCAATGAAAGATCCTGTTTTTCTCCACGAACTATACCAGTAAAAGCTACAATAGCTCCTGCTCCTTTAACCTCATCTCTGAAAGCTATATGCTCAGACTCAGGGCTAAATTCTGTGTTAGATATTCGTAAAATACCCATTTTCAGCCCCCACTAAGTGGTGACATAAAAGCGATTTCATCTCCATCTTTCAATGAAACATTTCCTGTTATAATATTTTTGTTTATAGAAATCCTATTTCCCTTTTTAAGTAAGGTTTTCTCTGAAATAAACATGTTTTCAGATAACCATAGAGTAAGGTCTTCTATAGTAATCACACTTGGAGGTAGACTGATCTCCATAGTTGGAAAAATATCACCAAGATTCCCAAAGAAGAGAATTGTAATCATGATAGCTCCTGTAACTCTTCTTTTGTATCTATATCTAAAGCAGTTTCTTTTGGTATTTTATATTTATAATAATTTTCATAACCGAACAACGCCTTAGTAGAAAATCGAGAATTTAAAGTCATAAGTTTGTTAATAACACCGTTTCTAAAAATTGCTGGGGGCATCAACGTATCATTATAACAACATATAGCTTTATCATTATTACCTATACCTTGAATTATGTTTTTGATATCATAATTCGTGACGAAAGGCATATCCCCTAATGCTAAAAATATGCTGTTATATCCTTCTCCATGAATAAATTGTGCTGCTAATTTTACTGAATGATTTTTACCCAGCATAGGTCTATTATTTTCAATTAAAATAAAGTCATTATCTTTCAGCAAATCATGAAGTTCGCTTGGTTTCGAAGGTACAACTGCAAAACGTTTTCCGAAGTTAATTGATTTACAGCTATCAATTATATGCTGGATAAGTGGCTTTCCTCTGAAAGGAGCAGTCAGTTTATCACTTCTTCCAAAGCGTTGAGATAAACCGCTAGCTAATATTACTAATGCAGTTTCATCTTCTCTCATAATAAGTTTTTATCTTTTGCTACTTTGATAATCTCGGCCAATGTTGACAATGCTAAGAGATTAGTGTCGCGCATTGAAGGAATAAGGCCAATTGGCCCTCTAATTTTTGAAATATCAGACAACGACACGCCCGCACTACTTAATTTTTGCTCTCTCACCTGATGAGTTTTTATACTACCCATGGCACCTATGTAAAAAGCATCACCCAGTACTACTCGTTTTAAAATATTTAGTTCCCAGTCGTGATCGTGAAATAATAAAACTACAGCAGTCCAATAATCATCATGGTTAATTAAAGGTTTTTCAGGGTCATTTAAATGCGTGAAAGATAAAAATTTAAGTTCATCATTAATACTTTTGTCTGGAGAATAGACATTCACTTCGAGACCTACTTCTGTTGCGAGTGAAGCTAAAGACGACAATGCCTCATCGCGTCCATAGAGATTAATCTGCAATTTAGGTCTATATTTATGCTCGTACTCATCAAACTTAAGAAGAAATTCTTTCCGAGATCCTAATGCTTCTATGGCTTTACCTAGAGTTTCTTTATTTGGGTTAGGTACGATTATTAATTCTATAGAACCACCGCATGGAAGTTTAATATCTTTATATTGAGACCCTTTCCCATATTGGATAATACGTGTTTTATTTTCAGATATTGAAATTTTAGATTGGGATATAATATCGGCGTCAACACAACCATTAGAAATGTAGCCTACAAAACTACCATCACAACAAACAGCCATTAGCGATCCAACAGACCTCATAGAACCGCCATTTACACTTTTTACGCAAACTAATGCGCACGGATTTGTTTCATTAAAAACAAATTTCAATATATCATAAGCATGGTGGTTTTTTAGACTCATTATTACTTGGTAAAACAGAAAGTTACATATATCTATATGAATATGATCTCTGTTTCTAAAGCTTTAGGTATTTTAAGTCAAAGTCGTTTTGAACTGGGTGTGGAAATGATTAATCTCACAGAAGCAACAGGTACTGTTTTAGCTGAAGATTTAGCTGCTAAGGTTACTTTACCCCCTTTTCCTGTGTCGGCGATGGATGGCTATGCAGTTAAAATATCAGATATTGAACATGGGGCGTTAAAATTTAAAGTTACAGGTGTGTCAGCTGCAGGTAACCCGTTTAAGGGTGTTTTGAAGAGCAATGAAGCTGTTAGAATCTACACTGGAGGGATTGTACCAATTGGTGCAGACCATATCGTTATACAAGAGAATGTTATCAGAGAAAAAAATCAGATTACAATATCAGAAAATGAAATTTTCCCTAGACATATAAGAAATAAGGGAATTGATTTTTTTCAAGGGGAAGTATTAATTAAAAAAGGAACTCGCCTTGACGCTATGCATATTGGATTAGCTGCTGCGGCAAATTTTAACCTTTTAAAAACATACAAAAAGCCCACAATCGCTATAATATCAAATGGTGATGAACTTAAAGAGCCAGGAAGCAAATTAACTCCAGGTGATATAATCAACTCGAACTCTCACTGCCTTACCGCTTTGCTAAATAAATGGAATGCAAATGTAGTTAATGTTGGAATAGCTAAAGATAATATCCCTGACATCATGAATAAAATAAAGAATATTAACGATGCAGACATTATAGTTCCTATCGGTGGTGCCTCAGTAGGTGATTTGGATTTTATGCGTATCGCTTTTGAAAAATCTGGATTCTTGTCTGTTTTTGAAAAGGTAGCGGTTCGCCCTGGAAAACCAGTATGGTTTGGAAAAATGAATGACAAATTAGTTTTAGGGTTACCAGGAAATCCAGCCTCAGCTATTGTGTGCGCTCATATATTTTTGAAAACTCTAATTACACAAAATAATCATCCACCTTTTCTCAAAGCAAAACTTAATGAGGAAATACCGAAAAACTCAAATAGAGAAACATATTTAAGAGGCTTTGCAAAATTTAATGCCATAGGACAATTAGAGGTAACTCCAATGCCCAAACAAGACAGTTCACTTTTAATGCCATTTGTAAAATCAAATGTCCTTATCAGGTTAAAGCCAGATGAAAAACTAAGGAAAAAGCATGAGCTTGTTGATGTACTTCCACTGGAAACTGGTCCTAGTCTACATGAGTAATTCTTATCTCGGCTTTCATATAAGTAATAGCATTTCCGATTATATTTATACGATTATCTGTTACTTCGAGCCATATTACTCCTCCACGCTCTGATGCTTGGTAAGCTTTAAGCTTATTTTTTCCTATAGCTCTACTCCAATAAACACCCAAAGCCGCGTGAGCAGAACCAGTAACAGGGTCTTCTGCAATACCTTCATTTGGCACAAAAAACCTTGATATAATATCAAATTCGTCGGAATATCTTGCTGTTATACCGACTCCATTTTTTGAAAGATTACTAATTTTAGTGATATCTAGTTTGTAATTAATTATTTCTTTAAAAGTATCGAAAACAAAATATATATCTTTTCCTGCCTTAAAAGAATCTATAGGGAGACTTTTAAATACACCCTCAAGATTTTCTGGTTTTACTAAAGGTTTAATTTTTGGAATAGGGGCACTCAAAACATATAGACCTTTCCGTATGGTGACACGAAGTTCCCCTATTTTAGAATTAAAGATAAATGGCGGATCAAGCACTCAAAACATATAGACCTTTCCGTATGGTGACACGAAGTTCCCCTATTTTAGAATTAAAGATAAATGGCGGATCAAGCCCATATTCTTTGTGCAAAACATGAGCAGTAGCAATCGTAGCGTGACCACAAAAATCAATTTCTACTTTTGGAGTAAACCACCTTAGATCGAAAGTATTTCCTCGCCTTACTACAAATGCTGTTTCGGAAAGGTTATTTTCTTCAGCAATTTTCTGCATCATTTTTGTACTAAAAAAAGTATCAACAAACATTACGCCCGCTGGGTTGCCTTCAAAAAGCTTATCAGCAAATGCGTCGACTTGATAGAATATATAAGTCATTAGTAACAGTGATTACCATCTCTGGGCAGCTCATCAATGAAATTTATGATATCACTTTTCAAGCTAATATTGTCATCAAAGTACCGAGACATCACCTGCACAGCTTGCGTATGATTAGTATCAGGGTAGAGCTTTAAAACCGATTGCCCACCTCGTTTATTTACCTTTTCCGATAGTATTATCGCATTTTGTGGGCCAACTACTTTATCTGCTAATCCATTAATGACCAACAAAGAAGGTGTTGCGTTATCAATATAAGCCATTGGAGCATCATTATATTTAAATCTATCGGGAAATATAGTAACTAAAGGCTCTTTTTTTAATTCGTAAACCCCTGTGGGCGAAGAAATAGACACTACCCCAGAAATAAGACTGCACACCGAGATACCTTGTTCCTTTAAATAATGTTTGTTCATAGAGACCATTAATGCATTATAACCGCCCGCTGAATGCCCAATTAATACAACTTTCCTATTTGAAAATAAGTTTGATAAATATGCAACTGCCTTAGCTGTGTCATGAAGCATATCGGGAAATATAATTTCAGGAAAGAGACGGTAATTAGGAACAGCAACATCATAACCTTCTGAAGTAAATCCTTCCGCAAAGAACTTATAGATATCCTTAGAACCGCTATCCCATGAACCACCATGTATAAATACAATTATTGGTGAGTTTTCTTTCTTTGCCCTAGCCTGGTAAATATCCATTACTTGGCTACCTAAGCTTCCATAACTAATGTTTTTCTCAAGCAAATAGCTTTTGGATGGGGTTATCCCATTGAGAAGGCTAACTGGAGCACATGAAGTGAAGATTGAAATTAACAATACAAAGTAAAAGTATCTATATTTCATCAACAACAATCACCCTTCTGACTTGGGTCAGTAGTGATTTTCGCGGACCCTTTTTTTGTTTCCTGCGGGTCTCTTACGCGAACTTCACAACTACTAGGTATCCACTCAATTACGTCTTCTATTTTGACATTGGGCTCAACTTTGTAAAACATACCTTTGTAAGGTTCCTTTTGCATAAGGGTGTAAGTTTTTTCACAAACCGCGGACCTGACACCTCTTTTAAAACAATGACCATCGTCATCATAAACAGAGCGCCATGGACCCTTGTAAATTAATGCTTGATTTTTCTCCAAGCAGACTCCCTGCTTACCTTTATAAGCAAGGTAAGTTGCACTCCTATATTCAATTCCCTCAACGACTTGCCAAGGTTCATCATCGTACTTATCAATTTTCACTCCGTGAAAACCAGCTTCCTCTAGAGCAGATACAAATCCCATTTCAGTTAGAGCACCCGATATACAGCCTGACCACAAACGAGAGTTTTCCTTCAATTCCTCAGGGCTTTCCTCGTCAGAAACAATATCAGAGACGGCTATACGCCCTCCAACTTTGAGAACACGAAACATTTCATGGAATAACTGTTTCTTTTTCCTATCAGAAACCAAATTTAATACGCAGTTAGAGACAATTACGTCTACAGAGTTATCTGGAATCATAGTTAATTCAGACTTCATCCTGAGCGTTTCAGCTTCTAGTTTCTCTAGATCACTTAAATTTTTTATAGGATGTTCATTTAGCCAAATGCTTAATTTATCAAGATCTAATTTTAAGTCTTCTATATGGCCGCGTTTAAACTCAACATTAGCATAACCCAAACTCTCGGCGATTATTGGGGCATTTGCACGAGCTAAAGAGAGCATATCATCAGTCATATCTATGCCTATAACTTTACCTTCAGGCCCAACTATTTGTGATGCAATAAAACAAATTTTCCCGCCTCCTGAACCAAGATCTAATACCGTGTCTCCCTTGCGGACATATCTGGATGGATCGCCACAACCATAATCGCGGTCTAATACATCTTGAGGGATTATCTTTAAATATTTAGGATCATAGTCAATTGGACAACATAATGCAGCCTCTACTGCTTTTGCACCTTCCCCGTATCTTTTTTGAACCTGTTCCCTTACATCGGAATTTGTGGCTTCTAGCTCAGTCGGGTTATCCATAAATGTGTCTCTTAATTGTATTAATTGGTACCGTGATTTGGTACCGTGATATTTATACATGTTTATTAAAAAATTTAAATAAAAAAACCCCCGTGCATTTCTGCACGAGGGCTAGATAATAGAAAAATTTAAAATTAAGCCATTTTGATATTATCAACAGCAGTTTTACCTGAGCGTTGATCAACAGCAGTATCAAATTCAACTTTGTCGCCTTCATTCAGACCGTCAAGGCCTGAACGTTGAACGGCTGAGATATGAACAAATACATCAGTATCTCCACCTTCAGGTTGAATAAATCCAAAACCTTTTGTTGTATTAAAGAACTTAACTGTTCCAGTTTTCATTTCGTCTGACATGTGTATTCCTTTCACGTCATTAATTTTATAGAAACCAACATGGCAACTATGGTAGTCGACTTGGAAGAAAAAACATTTGTTTCGCAGTTTCCTGTGAAATTAGTCAGCCGGATTGTCTGGCCATAATCGATTTCTCCCTATGACCGTGAAAGTAATATTTTGCAAGCGATGATTTCAAAGAAATTTTTATAATTCGTCAAGTTACAATGAAAATGCATTATACTAGGCTTTGAGATAAATTTGGCTCCCAAGACTTTTAAACTTCTTTGACATTTCCTGCATTCCTTCATTAGCATCTGCTGGATACAATGCCGCCTTTTCATTATCCGATAAACTGTCTGCATAGTTTCTTACATCTTGAGTGATTTTCATTGAACAAAATTTTGGCCCACACATTGAACAAAAGTGAGCTACTTTATGTGCATCTTTAGGCAATGTCTGATCATGATAATCTTTTGCCGTCTCGGGGTCTAGTGATAAATTGAACTGATCCTCCCAACGAAATTCAAATCTAGCTCTTGATAATGCATCATCCCGTATTTGAGCAGCAGGGTGACCTTTTGCTAGATCGGCAGCATGGGCGGCTAATTTATATGTAATAACTCCAACTTTAACATCGTCTCTATCTGGTAAACCCAGATGCTCTTTGGGAGTAACATAGCATAGCATAGCCGTTCCGAACCACCCTATCATTGCTGCGCCAATTCCAGATGTTATATGGTCATACCCGGGGGCTATGTCGGTTGTTAATGGCCCTAAAGTATAAAAAGGCGCTTCCCCACACTCAATAAGCTGCTTCTCCATGTTGACTTTTATTTTGTGCATAGGAACATGGCCAGGGCCTTCAATCATTACTTGGCAGCCTTTATTCCAAGCAATTTTTGTTAGTTCCCCGAGAGTCTCTAATTCAGCAAATTGCGCCCTATCGTTTGCATCAGCAATAGCCCCTGGTCTTAGACCATCCCCCAGGCTAAACGTAACATCATAAGAACGCATGATATCACAAATATCTTCAAAATGAGTATATAAAAAACTTTCTTTATGGTGAGAAAGGCACCACTTCGCCATTATAGAACCGCCTCTAGAAACAATTCCACAAACACGGTTTGCTGTTAAATGAATATAAGCTAATCTCACACCAGCATGAATAGTAAAATAATCTACACCCTGCTCGCACTGCTCTATAAGAGTATCACGATACACTTCCCAAGTTAGATCTTCTGCAACTCCGTTAACTTTTTCAAGGGCCTGATAAATTGGAACTGTACCAATCGGAACAGGTGAATTTCTAATAATCCACTCGCGGGTGTTATGAATATTTCTTCCTGTGGAAAGATCCATCACATTATCAGCGCCCCATCGCGTAGCCCAAACCATCTTATCAATTTCTTGCTCAACAGACGATGCAACTGCCGAATTACCGATATTTGCATTAATTTTTACCAAAAAATTTCTGCCAATAATTTGTGGTTCTAGTTCGGGATGGTTTATATTAGCAGGTACAACTGCCCTGCCCGCCGCAATTTCACTCCTAACGAATTCTGGTGTCACAAAAGCTGGTATATTAGCACCAAAACTTTCACCTGCCGCCACTCGTTCCTCAGCACCTTCGGTCATATTTTTACGACCAAGGTTTTCACGTTCAGCAATGTATATCATCTCCTTTGTGATAACACCTGCTTTAGCAAACTCATACTGAGTAACCATTTCATTACCTTTTCCTCGCAAAGGGGGGTTTTTTATAGGAAATTCGCGAGCAAGATACTTTCCACTGGCTCCACCATTGTCTTCCGGTTTAACCGAACGCCCATCATAAAACTCAACACCCCCACGACCCTTGACCCATTCTGTTCTAAACCGAGAAAGGCCTTTTTCTATGTTAATTATAATATTTGGATCAGAGTAAGGCCCTGAAGTATCGTATACAGGCACATCAGGCTCATCAGCTGTAGCATGTAAGTGCACCAATCTATGAGGCACTCTCAGCGAAGGGTCAGCATCTGGAGCAGTATAAACTTTAGAGGAGGAAGGGAGTTCTCCAGTGGTAACTTCAAGCGTATGCATGTTGTCTTTATTTATGGGTTTGTTCATTTGCTTCGTCCTATTTATTACTTTTATACCTGATATCTTATTTTTTCTGTACTATTGATTCATAATAGCTGATTTGAGGTCTAATGAATTATCTGATAATATTTCTTTATTGAGTTTTTGTCCTTTTGTAAGCACCATTTTAGTGAACATAAATTCTCTAGGGCTATTCACTGCATCTACCGCTAGAAGGTTATTATCTTTAAAGTAAAAAGCTGAGAAGCTTCTACCTTTTTCTATATCACCTCTTATTACAATGTGATTATACCCTTCGGAAAGACCCGCAATCTGTAACTTAAGGTCATATTGATCTGACCAAAACCATGGAAGACTATTGTAAGCTTTCGGTTTTTCATTAATGTGTAGCGCTGCAATCTTTGCCTGTTCAGTAGCGTTAGGAACTGATTCGAGCCTTAGAAACCTTTCATAAATTTCATTGTAATGCCAAGATACATCACCGATAGCGTAAATTTCAGGGTCTGATGTTTGACAGAATTGATTAACTTCCACTCCGTTCTTAACCGCCAGACCAGCAGATTCTGCAAGTTCAATATTGGGAATAACGCCAATACCAACTATAACCATGTCACCAATAAAGGTTTTACCACAAGATGTGAGTATATGAATTTTTTCGTCTATTTTTTTAAATTCTGTTGCTATTACCTCTTCAAAAATTTCAACACCTTCTTCATCGTGAATACGTTTATAAAAGTTTGATAATTCTGGTGCCGTAACACGTTGCAATACGCGTGCCATAGCTTCAATTACTGTAACTTTCATTCCTTGTTTACGCAAACTAGCAGCTGTTTCTAATCCAATATAACCTCCCCCGATTATTACTGCATGATCATTAGCAATAATACGGCTTTTAATTTTATTGACATCATCAGAGTTCCTTAAATAATAGATACCTTCTGTTTCAGAACCAGGAACGGGTATTTTTCGAACGCGGGCACCCGTCGCAATGACGAGTTTGTCATAATTTATTATATTGTTGTTATTAGTGATCACAGATTTATTGGCGCGGTCAATACTCTTAACACGCTCTCCTAGTCTAATACTTATCCTCGACTTTTCATAAAGCTCAGCAGGTCGCAATAGTATGTCTTCTATTTTTTTTTCGCCTGAAAGAAAGGTTTTAGACAGAGGTGGACGATGATAGGGGTAGTCACGCTCTTCGCCAATAATTGTTATATTGCCTAACCAACCTCCCTGCCTGAGACTAATAGCAAATTGAGAACCCGCATGGGAGCCCCCTATTATAACACAATTTCTTATCATTTACTATTCTGCCTATTCTTTATCAATTCGTCAATGACCTCAGGCTCAGATAATGTAGAAACATCACCCAAATTATCGAAATTATCTTCGGCTATTTTTCTAAGAATTCGTCTCATTATTTTGCCTGAGCGAGTCTTTGGAAGGTTATTGGAAAACTGAATAAAATCAGGAGATGCAATAGGGCCTATTTCTGATCTTACATGTTGAATTAATTCACTCTTTAAGAAACTAGAAACTTCAGTATTTGCTTTTACTGTTACATAGGCATAAATTCCCTGACCCTTAATATTATGGGAATAACCTACCACAGCAGCCTCAGATATTGAATTGTGGCTCACCAATGCGCTCTCTATTTCAGCAGTTCCCATTCTATGCCCAGACACATTGATTACATCATCCACACGCCCAGTTATCCAATAGAATCCGTCTTTATCTCTCCTACAACCATCACCAGTAAAGTAAGAATTTGGATAAGCTGAAAAATAAGTATCAATAAATCTTTCATGATTACCATAAACTGTGCGCATCTGACCAGGCCAACTTGACTTTATAATAAGGTTTCCATCTGCCTCACCCTTTAATTCATCTCCTGACGCGTCAACCAAAGCAGGAACAATTCCAAAAAAGGGGTGAGCGCCAGCACCAGGCTTCATATCAGTAGCACCTGGAAGAGGAACAATCATTGCACCGCCAGTTTCTGTCTGCCACCAGGTGTCTACTATTGGGCACCTGCTGTTCCCTACGGTATGATAGTACCACTCCCAAGCTTCTGGGTTGATAGGTTCACCTACAGTCCCTAATAAGCGTAGGCTTTTTCTCGAAGTTGCCTTTACAGGGCCGGCACCCTCACGCATTAAAGAACGAATTGCGGTTGGCGCAGTATAAAAAATACTGACACTATGTTCATCACATATATCCCAAAACCTTGAGGCATTAGGGTAAGTTGGAACACCCTCGTAAAGAACTGTAGTTGTGCCGTTGGCCAGAGGGCCATAAATAATATAAGTATGGCCTGTAACCCAGCCTACATCTGCGCTACACCAATATACATCGTTTTCCTTTATATCAAAAACATACTCATGAGTCATAGAGGCCCAAACGAGGTAACCGCCAGAAGTATGTAAAACGCCTTTTGGCGCTCCAGTTGAGCCAGAAGTATACAGTATAAATAGTGGGTCCTCAGAGTTCATTGGCTCAGGAGCACAGGAGTCAGCAGCGCCTTTTAGTTCGTCATGAAGCCAAACATCTCTCCCCGCTAGCATTTCAATTTCTTTTCCGGTTCGCCTTATTGTAAGGACTTTCTTAACTATACCCGCAATATCACAGGCAACATTGCAATTAGCTTTTAAAGGAATTTTTTTTGTGCCTCTCAGCCCTTCATCTGCTGTAATAACAAAATTACTACCACAATCTTTTATTCTACCCGCTAAAGCCTCTGGGCTAAATCCTGCAAATACAACACTATGTATGGCCCCTATTCTAGCACAGGCTAGCATTGCAATAGCTGCTTCCGGTATCATGGGCATATAAATTGTTACCCGGTCACCTTTCAGGACTCCATTATTTTTTAAAACATTAGAGAACCTACAAACTTGTGTATATAATTGTTTATACGTCAATTTAATTGATTGATTAGGTTCGTCTGCTTCCCAAATTATTGCTACTTTATCACCTCTCTCATCAAGATGCCTATCAATACAGTTTTCAGATACATTCAAAGTGCCATCAGAATACCACTCGATATTTAAATCTTCCTTATTCCAGCTTACGTTTTTTACTTTCGTGTATTCTGTTATCCACTTTAATCTTTTCCCATGCTCCCCCCAAAATTTCTCAGGGTTTTCTAGAGAAGAGTTATACATATCATTATATTTTTCTAATGTAAGATTAGCAGAACTAACAAAACTTTTTGATGGTTTATAAACTTTAACATCTTCAGTCATATCAAGTCCTTCTTTGCCCAGGAATTCGTATGCTTTCAACTAATTTTTGAATCTCAATTGGAGGAGCAGGTGATAACAATGCTACAATAATACCAGTAAAGACTGCTACTATCATAAATATAAAACCTATACCCTCTGGCGAAATACCAAACCACCATCCAGCTTCAACACCGCCCATGAATTTGAAATAACATATATATCCAACAGTTGTAATTAGCCCTGTTAGCATAGATACAATCGCTCCTTCTTTATTCATTCTTTTCCAAAATATACCAAGAACAACAACTGGAAAAAGTGATGCTGCAGCAATACCAAAAGCAAAAGCAACAACCTGAGCGACAAATGGAAGAGAAGATGCAAAGGCGCCTATAAAGGCAGATAAGAGTATAGCTAAAAAAGCAGAAGTTCGGGCAATTAATAACTCTGAACGTTCTGACATATTTGGATAAAACGTATTTTTCATTAAATCATGGCTAATAGCAGAACTAATTACCATGAGTAAGCCTGCAGCTGTCGACAATGCAGCCGCTAACCCCCCAGCAACCACTAGCCCTATGACCCAATGAGGCAAATTAGCTATTTGAGGGTTAGCTAAAACAAAAATGTCTCGGTTTGGCACAATTTCATTTTTAATATTATCTTTAGAATCTGGTCCACGGTATTGTATAATTCCGTCTTGATTTAGGTCGTTAAAATCTAATAGGCCTGTTTTCTCCCAATCCTTGTACCATCCTGGTATGGGCTTTCCCCCATCAGATAAAATTTCAGATCTTCGCTCTTCAAAATTTTCACTGTTTCCAATATAAGTAGCCTCATTTACAGTATCAATAAAGTTCATACGAGCAAATGCCCCGACTGCTGGGGCAACTGTATAAAGTAAAGCGATAAACATAAGTGCCCAACCAGCCGATTTTCGAGCTGCTTTAGCAGATTTTACTGTAAAAAACCTGATAATTACATGCGGTAAACCTGCTGTACCAAACATCAAAGCCGCTGTAATACAAAAAATATCAACATTACTTTTTGTGGTTGATGTATATTCTTTGAACCCTAGCTCTGTGACCACAGAATTTAGTTTAGAAAGCATAGGAACATCACTACCAGCAATATTACCTATAAAACCCAGCTGGGGAATCGGGTTATTTGTTACTATGATTGATATGAAAATAGCTGGTACAGTGTATGCAAATATTAACACAACATATTGAGCAACTTGCGTGTAGGTAACACCCTTCATTCCACCTAAAACAGCATAAATAAAAACTATCAAACCCCCAATGAATATCCCTACATTAAAGGGAACTCCGAGGAAGGAGGAAAAGGCTACTCCCACACCTTTCATTTGGCCTGCTATATAAGTAAATGAAACCATCAATGCACAAACAACAGCTATCACCCTCGCTAATTTTGAGTAATACCTTTCACCAACAAAATCTGGAACAGTGAATTTACCAAACTCTCTTAAAAATGGAGCCAGCAAAAGTGCAAGTAGTACGTACCCACCCGTCCATCCCATGAGATAAACTGAACCACCATAACCTAAGAAAGCAATTAACCCTGCCATAGATAAAAAACTAGCGGCAGACATCCAGTCAGCAGCGGTAGCCATACCATTTAAAATTGGTGGTACATCGTGACCAGCCACATAAAACTCTTTGGTTGTACTAGCACGCGCCCAGAAGGCTATTAGTATATAAATACCGAATGTTAAGCTAACAAAAAGATATGTCCAAAATTGTTCGCCCATTTACTAATTATCCAAACCATATTTTTTTTCTAAGTAATTCATGCCTAGACAGTAAATAATAATAATTATCAGAAAAACATAAATTGCACCTTGTTGCGCAAACCAAAAGCCAAGAGGAGCACCGCCAATAAAATATTGATCAAGAAATTCACGAAAAATAATACCTGCCCCAAAAGAGGTTAAAAACCATAGACTTAGTAGGCCAGCAGTGAAAAGTTGAACAGATTTCCAATATAGTCTCTGGTTTTTAGGCAAAATTTCCATTTATTATCTCAGTAATTCCTAAGCTTTAATACTAAACCTTTGATTTCCTATTGGTAAACTTCTTATTCTTTGACCTGAAGCCTTGTAAATAGCATTTACTAATGCAGGTGCAATAGGCGGAGTACCTGGTTCACCCGCTCCTCCAATACGGTTATTTGAAGAAATTATCTCAACATCAATACTAGGAGCATCATCCATTCTAACCATTTTATAATCATAAAAATTACTTTGATCTACCGAACCGTTACTTATTGTTATTTCCCCATAAAGAGCGGCAGTTAAACCAAATATAATACCACTTTCCATTTGAGCAATAAATCCATTCGGGTTAATCGCCATTCCTGCATCTGCAGCACATGCTACATTCACAACTCGAGGAGCTCCATTACTAATGTCTACAGTGACTACCTGAGCCACGATACTCATAAAACTTTCAACAATCGCTATACCTTGAGCATAACCGGGCGGTAAAGTTTTTCCCCAACCCGCCATTCGGGCTGCTGTATCAAGAACATTTAAATGCCTAGGTTTTGTTTTTAAAAGCAGTCGCCTAAACTCATAACTATCAATACCAGCATTAGAGGCTAACTCATCAATAAAAGACTCTGTAAAGTACCCGTGCTGAGTATGGTCAACCGAACGCCATGCACCAATCCGTATATGAGTGGGGCTCTCCATATATTGAGCTTTTATATTTGGTATATCGTAAATAACTGCACTAGCTTCATGCGGGTCCATATTATGCACAAACTTACTTTCCCAAGAAATGGGAAGCCCCTTAATATCTAATCCTGCCTTCAAATGCCCTAAAACCGATGGCCTGTAAAAGTCTTGCTGAGTTGTTTCTTCTCTAGACCATATTAACTTAACTGGCACACCAGACTTTTTTGAAACTTGCGCGGCTTGATTTGTATAATCTGGATTAGCTCGACGACCAAAACCTCCCCCCATAAACGCTGTATGGACTGTTACACTTTCCAATTCTATGCCTAAAGTATCTGCAGTTACTTGTCGGGTACCCAAAGGATTTTGCGTTCCAGCCCAAATATCACATTTTCCGTCACGGTACCACGCTGTTGCATTCATTGGTTCCATACATGCATGCGCTAGGAGTGGTACAGAATATTCAGCCTCATGAATTGAAGCAGACTCATTTATTGATTTTTCAACATTACCAAATTTATGAAGTAATTTACCTTTACCTGATTTAATAGCAGATCTATAATTATCAAAGATCACTTTATCATCAATATTCTTAATTGAACTACTCGTCCAAGTTACATCAATAAAGTCTAATGCATTTTTTGAATGCCAATAACCGTATGCCAATAACCGTCCGCGACAACAGCTATATAATCTTCCATATTATACACACCATAAACACCAGGCATTTTTTTAGCTATTGAGTCGTCCATTTCACTTACTTTTTGACCGTGAACAGGTGCAGCTTTAACAGTCCCATACTTCATGCCCTCAATTTGAGCATCAATCCCGAAAATAGCTGTTCCGTCTACCTTCGCAGGTATATCAACTCTAGGTAGAGATTTGCCTATTAGTTTATACTCATTTCGTTTTTTTAGTTTTGGTTGCAAATTAGGTTTTAGTGTTGCTGCAATCTCAGCAAACTCTGAAAAAGGAGCTTTTTTATTATTATGATAAATAAAGCTCTTTTCTGCACGTAATTGCGTAATTGGTACTCCCCATTTTTTTGCGGCAGCACTTAATAACAACTCTTTAGCGGCGGCCCCAGCGGTTAACATTGCTCCTGTACCGGTAAATCTTACCGAAGTTGATCCGCCAGTAATTTGCATACTCATTGATTTAGCCGCAGCAAGCATTGCTCCATTAAGTGAGTCAAATAGGACTGAGGGCACATTAGCAGAACCAAACAAAAACTCTCTTGCTAAAGCAAAGTTAGCATAATCTTTTTCAGCTGGCGCTTCCATGATTTCCATAGCACCCCAATCTGCTTCCATTTCTTCGGCAAGCATTGCTGACAGTGCAGTATGTACCCCCTGACCCATTTCACCATGGGGAATAATGGCGGTAACGGTATTGTCAGTAGCTACTTTTACCCATGTTGTTATAAGGTGTTCATCTCCATTGGTGACATAACCGGATAAATCTTCAGTGCGGTCACCTGGACGGATAGCTATCCCAACTATAAGAGCGCCACCTGCAGTTATACCTGCAATGGCGCCAGCGCCAATAAAGCCTCTACGTGTCCATTTTTTTAATGATGATGTATTTGATTTCTCAATTTTCTTGGAAGGATATTCTTTGTTCAGCTTAGCCATTTAATCACCTAAACTTTCTTCGCAGCGGACTTTATAGCTGCCTTAATTCGTCCATACATTCCGCAACGGCAAATATTGCCACGCATAGAAGCATCAATATCCTCATCCGATGGATTAGGGTTTCTCTCTAGCAATGCTACAGCAGACATAATTTGACCAGACTGACAATACCCACATTGAGGAACTTGGTGTTCTATCCAGGCTTCTTGTATTGGGTGAAGAGCGTCTTCTGCATCAGCTAGACCTTCTATTGTAGTTACACTTTTTCCCTCTATATTTGATACCGGAGTTACGCATGAACGGATAGGCTTCCCCTCAACGCATGAACGGATAGGCTTCCCCTCAACATGAATAGTGCAAGCACCGCATAAAGATGATCCACAGCCAAACTTCGTTCCTATCAATCCTAGCTTTTCCCTTAAAACCCATAATACTGGAGTGTCAGTGTCAATATTAATTTCGTGATTTTGTCCATTTACTATTAATTTAACCACAAAATTACTCCTCGTATTTCTAAGTTTATATGCTTACATTATTTAGTTCACATATCTATAGCTTGTATACATTTTATCTTTTCTTAAACAAAAAAAAACCCGCTTAAAAAGCGGGTTGTTTAACCATTTAAACTAAATTTATGCCTCGGTTGTCTCTTTTTTCGCATGATCAATAGCACCCTTGGCACTCTCATCGCGATCTACAAACTCAATAACAGCCATTGGGGCATTATCGCCGAATCTAAAACCAGCCTTCATAATGCGGATGTAACCACCGCTTCTCTCTTTATAACGAGGGCCGAGAACATCGAATAGTTTTTTTGACATATCTCTATTTCTAGTTCTAGCTATAGCCAGTCTACGGCTGTTCAAATCACCTTTTTTTGCTAGGGTTACAAGTTTTTCAACTATAGGCCTTAACTCCTTAGCCTTTGGCAGGGTAGTCACTATTTGCTCATGCTCTATCAAACTAGAAGCCATATTTGCAAACATCGCTTTGCGGTGAGATGCAGTTCTATTGAGCTTTCGATGTGCCATTTTATGACGCATGATGATATCCTTTTATTTTATAATGCAAGCTTATATGTGATCGTCGTATTTTTTTGCTAACTCTTCAATATTCTCAGGCGGCCAGTTAGGCGCATCCATACCTAAATGAAGTCCCATCACAGCAAGCACTTCTTTTATCTCATTCAATGATTTTCTACCAAAATTGGGTGTTCTAAGCATTTCTGACTCTGACTTCTGTATTAAATCACCTATGTATACGATATTATCATTTTTGAGACAATTAGCCGAACGAACTGATAGCTCAAGTTCGTCTACCTTACGAAGAAGAGCTGGATTGAAATCTAATTCTGGCTTCTCTTCCCCGCGTCCTACGTCCTCCGGGTCATCAAAATTAACGAATACCTGGAATTGATCCTGCAATATACGAGCAGCAACTGCAACTGCATCCTCGGGTGTAACAGCTGCATTAGTTTCTATATCAATAATAAGTTTGTCGTAATCTAATACTTGACCTTCGCGTGTATCCTCAACACGGTATGCAACCCTTTTAACAGGAGAGTATAATGCATCGATAGAAATCAACCCTATTGGAGCATCTTCTGGCCTAGATAAAGCAGCAGGCACATAGCCCTTACCTGTTGTAACCGTAAGTTCCATTCTTATATCAGCACCTTCATCAGCATTGCATATAACATGATCTTTATTAAGTATTTCAACATCAGCAGTTTCTTCAATGTCCGCACCCGTTACAGGCCCTGCCCCCGATTTACGCAACAATAGTTTCTTAGGGCCCTCAGCGTGCATGCGTACAGCAAGACCCTTGAGATTTAAAACAACATTAGTAACATCTTCCATTACATTAGGAATAGAAGTAAATTCATGCACTATACCATCAATCTGCACTGCTGAAACTGCAGAACCCTGAAGTGAAGAGAGCAATACTCTTCTAAGTGCGTTTCCTAGAGTCATTCCAAAGCCTCGCTCTAGGGGTTCGGCAGTTACAACAGCTTTTCTTTCAGGATCGCGACTCGGCTCAATCTCTGGGTTGATCGGACGGATAAGTTCTTGCCAATTTTTTTCAATCACAGCGTGACCTCTTAATGCTAAAGCGTAGCGGAATTAACGCTACAAAAAAAATCCCATTATTGGGCTAGTTATACTCGGCGACGTTTCGGTGGACGACAACCATTGTGTGGTATTGGTGTTACATCACGTATTGTTGTAATGGTAAAACCCGCAGCTTGGAGAGCCCTGACTGCACTTTCACGGCCTGAGCCTGGACCATTAACGTTAACTTCTAACGTGTTCATTCCATGCTCAGCTGCCTTTCGTGCAGCCTCTTCGGCAGCAACTTGGGCTGCATAGGGTGTGGATTTCCTAGAACCCTTGAAACCCATTGCTCCTGCTGAACACCATACTACAGAGTTACCTTGGGAATCTGTAATTGTAATCATTGTATTGTTAAATGTCGAATTAACATGAGCAACGCCCGATGTTATATTTTTTTTATCCGCTCGGCGGACACGACCTGGTTCTTTTGCCATTTTATCCTACCTATTTTTTCTTGCCAGCAATGGCCTTCGCAGGGCCCTTGCGTGTTCGTGCATTAGTATGAGTTCTTTGTCCACGCACAGGTAAGCCGCGTCGATGACGCAATCCTCTGTAATTACCCATGTCCATAAGTCTTTTTACATTTTGACCAATCTCTCTTCGAAGGTCACCTTCAACCATATGGTCTGCATCGATAGATTCTCGAATTTTTAAAATTTCCTGATCAGTCAAGTCCGCAACACGCCTTTCAGCCACTATACCAACTTTATTACAAATCTCAGCAGCTTTAGCTGGCCCGATACCATGGATATAGCGCAGAGCGATTGTTACGCGTTTGTTTGTGGGAATATTTACCCCTGCAATTCGAGCCACATCGGCCTCCTTAATATTTTAATCATCGTTATTTGACCCCACTATTTTCCAAAAGGAAATAGCGGGGAGCTTAAACTACCCGAGAAAGCGGCTTACTTAGTCGTAAGCGATGGCGCCGTCAAGCGCCACATCCCCTCAATTTAAACAAATTTCATCAATTTTTACTTTCAAGAGCTCTTGGAAGTTAAAAAGCGTGATTTATTGTTACAAAATCCTTAAATTAATCCCTTACTTTTATTGTTTAATGCTTCATTGATTAATATTGAAACCTCATTAATACTTAACATCCCATCAACCTCGAAGAGCTTTCCTTTTGAAGAATAATAAGGCAACAAACTCGCTGTTTGAGTATTATAAGCATTTAAACGCACTTTAAAGCTTTCCGGGTTGTCGTCAGCACGGCCCTCTTCTGTGAAACGCTTCGTAATACGATTTACTAAAGAACTATCATCCACTTTTAAACTCAAAACCAGATCTATTTGCGAATCATACAAATTCATTAGTGCATCTAAAGCCTCTGCTTGAGCTATTGTTCTGGGAAACCCATCAAATATGAAACCATGACTGTCTTGGTTTAAAGAAATTTGCTCATCAATTAGCGATATAACTATTTCATCAGAAACGAGTTCACCCCTATCCATTATCCCCGAGACTTTTCTACCAAGTTCAGTACCAGAGACCCTGGCTTCACGCAGCATGTCTCCCGTAGAAAACTGCAATAAAGAATGTTTGGCTACAAGCATCTTTGCTTGTGTTCCCTTACCCGCAGCTGGAGGTCCAAACATTACAATATTCATTTCAAGCTCTCTATCTCTATTTTTTACGTCTGCGCATCCGTGACTTCTTTATGAGTCCTTCATATTGGTGCGCTATTAAATGTGACTGAATTTGGGCTACAGTGTCAAGCGTAACAGATACTATAATCAACAGAGAGAATTTGGGCTACAGTGTCAAGCGTAACAGATACTATAATCAACAGAGACATGCCGCCTATTAACATCGCCACTGAAGGGGGGATGGAACCGCCGGACGTAGCAATAATATATTCTGGCAACACACAAACAAAGGCCACGTATATTGCGCCAATAAAAGTCAATCGCGACAGCACATAACTTAAATACTGAGCAGTTCTCTCACCAGGGCGAATTCCAGGTAGAAAACCGCCATTCTTTCGCATATTGTCAGCAACATCATCAGGCTTAAAGACATATGGAACATAAAAGTAACAGAAGAAAACAATTAAAAATCCATACAAAGTAAGATAAACAGGAGACCCGTATCCAATATAAGCAAGTAAAGTAGTCATTATACCTGAACCAGCACCATCCCCATTAAGTGCAAGCTGCCCAAAAGTCGCGGGCAATAAAAGCAGTGAACTTGCAAAAATTGGTGGGATAACTCCAGCTGTATTCAGCTTTAATGGCATAAATGAACTTTCCCCCCCAAATGTTTTTCCTCCAGCCATTTGTCTTTTAGGGTATTGCACCAAAAGTCTTCTTTGCGCTCTTTCCACATAGACTATCAGCATCGATAAGCCGACGAACAGGATTATTAAAAATATTAATAGCAACTCACTAACAGACCCCTGCTGATTTAAACTGAAAGCTTGAAATATAGCTTTAGGTAATTCAGCAACAATACCCGCAAATATAATCAAAGAGACACCATTACCAACTCCCCGAGCAGTAACTTGCTCCCCCATCCACATCAAAAACATTGTACCGCCAACCAAAGTAATCACCGTAGATGCCTCAAAGAAAAGACCAGGATTAATTACCGCACCAGGCGTTGACTGGAGTGCTCGAGCAATTCCATATGCTTGGAACGCAGCGAGAAAAACAGTTAAATATCTAGTATATTGGTTTATTTGCTTTCTTCCCTGCTCTCCATCTTTATCGAGTTCCTTCAAAGATCCGACTGAACCTTTCATTAAAGTCATTATGATGGATGCAGAAATATATGGCATCACATTTAACGCAAAAATAGCCATTCTTTCAACAGCACCGCCAGCAAACATATTTAACCGTGTTAATAAGCCGCCACCACCAGAGTTAAATGCAGCTTGGAACTGTGCTATGTCCATACCCGGAACTGGTATAAATGTGCCTACTCGGTAGACAATCAAAATGAATAAAGTAAAAAGCAGTCTCTGCTGAAGCTCTTTTGCTTTAGCGAACACACCTAAATTCATATTTTGAGCAAGCTGTTCAGAAGCTGACGCCATAACTTAATACCTTTTTTTCAAGTTGCAGTAAGGTTACTACATCCTTTATTAGAATGAGCTATGAGCAAGGGCCCAAAGCCCATAAGTTGGTAATTATACAAGCGTATGAACGCTGTAAAACCTAATCTTTCTTTTCAGCAGCTTTTTTGACCTGAGCCTTCTTAGCTGGAGCCTTCTTAGCTGGAGCCTTCTTGGCAGCCGTTTCAGCTTTAACTGAAGCCTTCTTAGCTGGAGCCTTCTTAGCTGGAGCCTTCTTGGCAGCCGTTTCAGCTTTAACTGAAGCCTTCTTAGCTGGAGCCTTCTTAGCAGCCGCACCTGACTTTTCTTTCCTTCTTAGCAGCCGCACCTGACTTTTCTTTAAGTAATTTAGCAGCTGTTTTTTTATCAACCTTAGATACTTTTTCCGATTTGTCTGCCTTAACACCTTTTGCTCTGTATGTTGTGGAACCATCAATTATCAAAACAGAACCCTTGGCATTCTCAACAGACTTCAAAGCCCCCGATGTTGCACCGGAAACAACTAAATTAATTGCCTCTGAAAGCTTTCCTGAACCTATTAATCGCACACCATTCTTTGCACGTCTGATCACTCCGGCAGACACTAAAGATGTCTCATCGTATTTGGTACCACTCTCAATCTTTCCACTCTCAATAGCTTTTTGTAGATTAGCTATTGATAACTCGGTCCAACTCTTTCGGTTGGGCTTGTTAAAACCACGTTTAGGCAAGCGCATATAAATAGGCATTTGACCGCCCTCAAAGCCGTTGATAGATACGCCAGATCTGGACTTTTGTCCCTTGACACCCCTACCAGCCGTTTTGCCCTTACCGGAACCAACTCCACGGCCAACTCTCAGCCTATTTTTTGTGGCACCAATGTTATCTCTTAATTCATTTAAACGCATTTTTATCTCCAGCAGAAGTTTCCAACATCAGTTGTACTACTCTTCAACTATTTCAACCATATGTGAAATTTTATTAATCATCCCACGAACAGAAGGTGTATCTTCTAATTCACGCATACTACCTATGCGGCCTAAACCTAAGCCAACTAATGTAGCTCTTTGATCAGGCTTACGTCGTATAGGACTTCCAGTTTGACGAACTTTTAGTGTTAACTTTTTTGCCATATCTACCACCTAAGCCTGAACTACGGCTTCTGGTGCTGATGCACCATCATTGCGGCGACCAACAATATCGCCAACTTTTTTGCCACGTTTATTAGCAATTGTACGCGGGCTTTCCATATTCTTAAGACCTTCAAAAGTAGCACGAACCATGTTGTAAGGATTTGATGTACCCAAAGACTTTCCCACAACATCTTGAACACCCAAACACTCCAAAACAGCTCTCATTGGACCACCTGCAATGACGCCTGTACCTGGAGGAGCTGCCCTCATCACTATCTTGCCAGCACCATGTCTTCCTCGAACGTCATGATGCAAGGTCCTGCCTTCGCGTAATGGAACTCGTATCATAGTCTTTTTTGCTTCTTCCGTTGCCTTTCTGATAGCTTCTGGCACTTCACGCGCTTTTCCTTTACCAAAACCAACACGCCCTTTTTCATCACCGACTATGACCAATGCAGCAAAACTCATATTACGGCCACCTTTGACAGTTTTAGCAACACGATTAATGTGCACAAGACGGTCTATAAATTCGCTTTCTTGTTCTTCGTTACGCTTTCCACGACGATTGTCTTCTCTACCTGCCATAATCTCAGCTTTCCTAAAATTTTAAACCGGCTTCACGAGCCGCATCCGCTAGTGCTTTCACACGTCCATGATAAAGGTAAGGGCCACGATCGAAAATAACATCTTCAATTTTAGCCTTTTTGGCTCTCTCGGCTATTAATTTACCAATACGAGTTGCAGCGTCTAAATTAGATCCCTTAACCTTTTTATCTTCAAGTGTTGAAGCAGAGGCTAGAGTAGTGCCTGTCACATCATCAATAATTTGAACAGAAATATTCTTGGATGAACGGAATACCGAAAGTCTTGGGCGACCATTAGAGTATTTTTTTAAGCGACGGCGTACTCTCTGAGCGCGGCGTAGCATATTTTCTCGTGCAGTTTTCATAGTTACTTCTTCTTACCTTCTTTACTTCGAACATATTCGCCAACGTAACGAACACCCTTACCTTTGTATGGTTCAGGCTTACGGTATGATCGAATTATCGCAGCAACTTGACCAACTTTTTGTTTGTCAATTCCCTCAACTATTACCGATGTTGGCTTTGGGGCTGTGATGGTTACTCCTTGAGGGGCGGTATATTCAACATCATGGGAAAAGCCCAACTGCATAGATAACATAGAACCCTTCATCTGTGCCCTGTAACCAACGCCCTTCAATTCTAATTCTTTCTTATAGCCGTTGGTAACTCCCTCAATGAGATTGGCCACCATTGTGCGGCACATGCCCCACAAGGAAACACCTGACTTATTGATCACTAAAGGATTAACAGTGAACACATCACCATCAATTTTTCCCGTTACACCCTCAGGAAGAGTAAAGTTCAACTCCCCTTTTGGTCCTTTAGCTGAAATTTTTTGGCCATCCTGCGTTAATGTAACTGCAGAAGGGATTGTAATTGGCTTTTTTCCTATACGCGACATGATTAAGACACCTGACACAATACTTCACCGCCGACGTTTTCATCGCGGGCAGAATTATCGCTCATGACGCCTTTGGGTGTTGAAAGAATGGAAATACCCAGTCCGTTACGGACCTGTGGTAGAGTTTTTACTGAGGAATATACTCTTCGACCTGGCTTTGATACACGCTTGATATCTCGTATAACAGCCTCGCCTTCAAAGTACTTTAGTTCAATATTGAAAACACGAAATCCATCGACTTGACCTTCAGAATAACCTCTGATGAAGCCCTCATCAGCCAGAACGTCGAGTACACGCCCGCGAAGATTCGAAGCAGGGGTACTAACAGAAGTTCTGTTTCGCATTATTGCGTTTCGGATACGTGTGAGCATATCACCTAGTGGATCAGAAAATGACATAACTACCCCCTACCAACTTGACTTAACTAGGCCCGGCAGCATACCAGCCGAACCAAGCTCACGAAGGGCAATTCTTGACATCTTCATTTTACGATAATAACCGCGTGGGCGACCTGTGACCTGGCACCGATTTCGGATACGCGTTTCAGCTGAATTGCGTGGCAAAGCAGCCAGTTCTAGCTGCGCCTTAAACCTTTCCTCTACTGGGAGGTCTTTGTTTCGCGCTATATCTTTCAATAAAGCTCTTTTACCAGCATATTTAGCAACCAGACGCTGCCGTTTTAAATTCCGCTCAACTGAGCTTACTTTAGCCATTTTTTTCTCCTTTTTGCGAGGCCATTCGACCTGCTTAGCTCACCGCGTACAATTTAGTTCCTAAATGGAAATGAAAATGCTGCCAGCAATGCTTTGGCTTCTTTATCTGTTTTAGCTGTTGTCTGAACAACAATATCCATACCTCTGACTGAGTCTACCTGATCGTAATTAATCTCTGGGAATACGATATGCTCTTTTAAACCCATAGCATAATTACCCTTACCATCAAAACTTTTACCATTTAGACCTCGGAAATCTCTAGTTCTAGGCAAAGCAATGTTAATTAAACGGTCAATGAACTCATACATCTGGTCACTTCTCAAAGTAACCTTAGCACCAATAACCATGCCATCGCGTAACTTAAAACCAGCGATTGATTTCTTAGATTTTGTTGGCAGTGGCTTTTGACCAGCTATCAACTCGAGTTCAGCAATTGCAGCCTGAACTTTCTTTTTGTCAGAAACACCTTCCCCTAAACCCATATTAAGGACTACCTTCTCAATTTTCGGTATTTGCATATCATTTTTATAATTGAATTGCTTTTGCATTTCGGCGCGAATTTCGTCGCGATATATTGCAGCAAGACGTGGTTCATACGGCTTAGCCATCTATGATCTCCCCGGATTTTATGGCCACACGGACCTTTTTACCATCTTTCAAAGACTTAAACCCAACTCTTGTGGGTTTTCCACTTTTTGGATCAAGCTGAGAGACATTTGATATATGAATAGGGCCTTCAAAAGTCTTTATACCTCCATCTGGATCACCCTGACTTGGCTTTACATGGCGCTTAACAAGACGAACCCCCTTTACAAGTACTCTACTTTCCTTAGGAAAAACTTTTAAAACCTCTCCCTTACTGCCTTTATCTTTACCGGCAATGACAACCACATGGTCGCCTTTTTTTATTTTAGCGGCCATGACTACAGAACCTCGGGTGCTAGGGAAACAATTTTCATGTGATTTTTAGCACGCAATTCACGAGGAACTGGACCAAAAATACGTGTACCAATTGGTTCACCATTAGTATTAATAATTACTGCTGCGTTTCCATCAAAACGAATGACTGATCCGTCACGTCTTTGAATATCTTTTCTAACTCGAACAACAACAGCTTTACGCACGTCGCCTTTCTTCACCTTGCCACGTGGAATAGCTTCTTTTACAGAAACTACAATGGTATCTCCAACATGTGCATACCTTCTTTTAGAACCGCCCAGTACCTTTATGCACTGTACGCGGCGGGCACCAGAGTTATCGGCGACGTCAAGATTTGATTGCATTTGAATCATGCGTTTGTCTCCTTTGTTAAGGGGCTGTACAGCTGAGTAGAGTAATTACTCAGCATGAACCTCCCACCGCTTTAATTTACTTTTGGGCGAACACTCGATAATCCGAACTGTATCGCCAACTTTATGGTTATTTTTCTCGTCATGTGCGTGATATTTCTTGGTCCTACGGATGGTCTTCTTGAGCAATGGATGCAAGAAAGACCTTTCAATTTTTACCACAACTGTTTTTTCACCTTTATCAGATACAACAGTTCCTTGGAGTATGCGTTTTGGCATATATACCTACCTTAAGTCTTTTTAGCTGATTTTTTTTCAGCCTGTATTGTTTTAACGCGTGCTATATTTCTGCGCACTTCACGCACACGAGCTGTTTTCTCTAATTGACCAGTTGCTTCTTGAAAGCGGAGGTTAAACTGCTCCTTCTTCAACTTAAGAAGCTCATCGCTGAGTTGGTCCTCTGTCATAGTTCTCACATCAATTGCCTTCATCACCCGCTCCTACTGTTCGCCAGGTCGTGTAACTATTTTACACTTTACTGGTAGCTTAGCAGCTCCAAGACGAAGAGCCTCTCTAGCTACCACATCAGACACACCATCAATCTCAAACATCACTCGTCCAGGCTTTACCTTACACGCCCAAAATTCGACAGAACCCTTACCTTTACCCATACGAACTTCAGTAGGCTTTTTAGTAACAGGAACATCCGGAAAAATTCTGATCCAAACTCTACCGGCGCGCTTCATATGACGGGTGATAGCTCTACGAGTAGCCTCAATTTGCCTAGCAGTTACGCGTTCTGGCTCTAAAGCCTTGAGACCATAGGAACCAAAGTTTAATGCGGAACCACCCTTAGCCATACCTTTGATGCGGCCTTTGTGAGCTTTACGAAATTTAGTACGTTTTGGCTGTAACATTGCTCAAAACCCCTTTAATTAGATCTTGCCGGGCGACGATCACGACCGCCACGGTCATTGTTTCCACGTGACCTAGTATCACCCTGGTCGTTCATTCGTTTATCATGTGCATATGGGTCATGCTCGAGTATTTCACCTTTGTTAATCCAAACCTTAATACCGATTATTCCCATGGCAGTCATGGCACTAGCTACGCCATAATCAATGTCAGCACGCATAGTATGAAGAGGAACAGATCCCTCTTGGTACTGCTCAATTCGAGCAATTTCTGCGCCGCCAAGGCGGCCGCCAAGCTTAATTTTACATCCCTTAGCACCCATTCTCATAGCACTCTGAAGGGATCTTTTCATAGCCCTACGAAATGAAACCCTGCGTTCCAGCTGCTGAGCAATTCCGTCCGCAACTAGGTTAGCATCAACTTCAGGCTTACGAACTTCTACGAGATTTATAAACACTTCGCCATCAACCATTGATGCTACCCGCTTTCTTAACACCTCAATATCGGCTCCTTTTTTACCAATAACAACACCTGGACGAGCGGTATATATGGTTACGCGACATGTTTTATGAGGACGCTCAATTATAATACGAGCAACGGAAGCAGCCTTAAGTTCGGCAGTCAGAAAGGCACGAATTGCTAGATCTTGATGAAGCAAGTCGCCGTATTCAGATGTGTTAGCATACCATCTAGATTCCCATGTTCGGTTAATACCGAGGCGCAAACCAATTGGATTAATCTTCTGTCCCATTACGCTGCCTCACTATTATTGTCAGCTGATACTTCTTCGACTTCGCGGACTACTATGGTCAATTCGGAAAAAGGCTTTAAAATTTTAGCTCCGCGTCCACGTGCGCGAGCACGAAAACGCTTCATCACTAGGTTCTTTCCTACATATGCCTCTGAAACTATAAGACTATCAATATCTAAACCGTGATTATTTTCAGCATTTGCAATAGCGGATTGGAGGACTTTTTTTACTTCACCAGAAATTCGCTTATGTGAGAATTCAAGGTCTGCTAAAGCAGTCTCTACTTTTTTACCGCGAATTAACTGAGCAACAAGATTTAGTTTTTGCGGACTAATACGTATCATTCGTAGTTTAGCCCTGGCTTCATTGTCTGCAACGCGACGTGGGTTTTTTAATTTTGACATTACTACTTCCGCTTTGCTTTTTTATCAACACCATGGCCATAATATGTGCGTGTTGGAGAAAATTCACCAAATTTATGACCGACCATATCCTCGTTTACAATAACAGGTATGAATTTCTGCCCATTGTGTACTTGAAATGTGAGGCCGACAAAACCAGGCATAATGGTAGAGCGACGAGACCAAGTTTTAATAGGCTTATGCCTACCCTCAGCCTTAGCTGCTTCTGCTTTTTTTAATAAATATCCGTCAACAAACGGACCTTTCCATACTGAACGTGGCATACTCTACGCTCCCTAACGTTTCTTCTTCGCATGACGCGAACGTATAATGAATTTATCAGTCGCTTTATTTGAGCGAGTACGAGCACCTTTTGTAGGCTTACCCCAAGGTGTTACAGGGTGTCTACCACCTGAAGTTCTACCTTCACCACCACCATGAGGATGATCTACAGGGTTCATAGCTACACCTCGAACCTGAGGTCTTTTACCAAGCCAGCGTTTTCGGCCTGCCTTACCAAGGTTAATATTCATATGGTCCGGATTTGACACAGCACCAACAGTCGCCAAGCAGGTTTGATGAACCATGCGCATCTCACCAGACTTGAGTCTGACCTGTGCGTAACCTTCCGACCTACCGACTAATTGAGCATATGTTCCAGCAGACCGTGCTATTTGACCGCCTTTTCCTGGTTTGATCTCTATATTATGAATAATTGTACCTACTGGCATCGAGCGGAGGGGCATTGAGTTACCAGGTTTAACGTCGGCTTTATCGGAAGAAATCACTGTGTCTCCAGGCGCCAAGCGTTGTGGAGCAAGGATATAAGCCTTTTCACCGTCCTTATATTGAATCAAAGCGATATAAGATGTTCGATTTGGATCGTACTCAATCCGCAAAACTGTCGCGGCCATATCTTTTTTTGATCTTTTGAAGTCGACCATACGATATAAACGCTTATGTCCACCACCCTGACGGCGCATCGTTATTCTACCCGTATTATTTCGGCCACCCTTTTTTGATAGACCTTCTGTCAGTGATTTCTCCGGACGACCCTTATGAAGATCGGAACGATCAACCTGTACAAGATTTCTTCTTGAGGGACTAGTCGGATTAAATGTCTTAAGAGCCATATTTTCCCCCTACAGTCCTGTTGCTATATCTATGCTGTCACCATCTTTCAAAGTGACAACTGCTTTTTTAATATCTCTTCTGCGACCAGGAATACCCCTGAAACGCTTAGTTTTACCCTTTAGACGTAGCGTGTTAACAGCTGTTACAGACACCTTAAATAACTGCTCTACAGCTTCTTTAATTTCTGGCTTACTGGCAGAGACAGGAACCTCAAATACGACCTGATTATTTTCCGCTATAATTGTTGTTTTCTCTGTTATGATAGGAGAAAGAACGCTATCATAATGTCGGGCTGCTATACTCATTTTAATCGAGCCTCCAGATCAAGCACCGCTTGCTTAGTTAAAACCAATGTATGGCGCTTAAGAATATCATAGACATTTGCTCCTTGACTAGGCAAGACGTCCAAGTTTGGAATATTTTTAGCAGCCATTGCGAAGTTTTCCTCCACTAACGAACCACTAACAACCAAACAGTTTGTGATACCCAGACCAGCTAATTGCTTGCGTAAATCCGCAGTTTTAGGAGATTTAATTGAAGCATCGTCTATAATTACCAACTCTTTAGCTGTAGCTTTAGCTGATAATGCGTGGCGAAGGGCCATTGCTCTCACTTTTTTCGGCAAATCGAATGCATGTGACCTTGATCGAGGTCCATGCGCCTTAGCACCGCCTCGAAACTGGGAAACAGATCCGTTACCGTGACGAGCTGTACCGCCGCCTTTCTGGCGACCAATTCTTTTTGTTGTT
>Ga0206126_10000265_pt1 | contig 71233 bp, 62 predicted proteins | sample Helgoland_Spring_5_FD_148621 | JGI IMG/M metagenome (GOLD analysis project Ga0206126, IMG submission 148621) | Pelagic subsurface seawater microbial communities from Kabeltonne, Helgoland, North Sea - Helgoland_Spring_Bloom_20160412_1 | ecosystem: Environmental > Aquatic > Marine > Epipelagic ...
TCTGGATGAAAAAATCAATAATAAAAATCAATATCAATATGCATTTCCCACTTGGATAGATGAAACAAGGATCGCTACAATCGTACGGAAATCAGGGAAAAATGCCATTCAAATCATCCATCTTGGCACAGGAAAACGTCGCTTGATCACCCCCTGGTGGAGCGAAAAAATAGCCCATTTAACATCCCATCAAAATCATATTTACTTTGATGGCATCTTCAATGGCATAGATAATATTTATGCCTATTCAATCCAAGATCAGCGAATTTATCAAGTAACCTCTACCCTATTCGGTGCCATCCAACCTAGTATTTCTCCAAATGGAAAAATGCTGGCTTATAGTGCGTATTCAGACATGGGTTATGACATTCATACCACTCCCGTGATCAAAGAAAATTGGAAACCTCTCGAAACCGTAGAACATTCATTGGTTGATTATTTTGAACCCCTGTTTAAAGGTGATATTCTTGAAAATGTTTCGGAGCAATCTTACAAAGAGCAATCTTATCCTACTACAGATCGATTACAACTACACAGTCGATTATTGGCTTATGAACCTCCCAATCTGATATTTAATGTGTATGCCGACAACAAGATGAGTAATTTATCGGGTATAGGTGCCTATCAATTTAATTTAAATGAAAAGAGCAGCTCGTGGTCTGCGGGCTTACAATGGGCGAAATACTATCCCATTTTGTCATTAGAAACTTCACGAGAAAACAGGAACAACTACGTGCCCGTTTACTTCGAAACCGAAGAAAATGATGAAATCACTCCTAATCTAGAAACAAGAAATCAAAACTGGACTGAAAACAACCTAGGCCTAGGTATGACACTACCCTTCAACTTAACCGTAGGAAATTTTTATAATTTTGTTGCGCTCAATCAAAATTTACGACAACATTGGGTAAACTATGATCTGAAGGAGACCGGAACAGATGGTTCTTTTACGAGCTATGAATTAGACTTCCAAATGCGTTTTACCCTACGACAAGCTTATCAGCACCTTTACCCAAGATTGGGCATTTTTTTTCAATCAAATTACCAAAAAAGCATGGGAACAACTTCTAATACCTCCCATGCTTTCTTAATCAACAGTAGGCTTTATCTACCCGGCATCTTTAAAAATCACAGCTTCTTCGCCGAAATAGATCATCATTCAGAACCCTTTACCGCGCAATACAAGTTTTTAGATAATTTCAGGTATCCCCGAGGTTATGGCAAGCTCATCCATGATCAAATCCGCCGAATCGGTCTCAATTATGCCTTCCCTATTTGCTATCCTGATTTAGCCATAGGTCCCTTATTTTTCATTAAAAGAGTCAAAGCAAACTTCTTTTATGATCACGCAAGAGTGATTTTAAATAATACTGCCATCGATGCGCTTACCCCCCTCACCTCGGTTACCTTTAACGGTAGTGTACCCTACGCTGACGATATGTACGAATCGGCAGGCATCGAACTAACTTTTGATGTCCGGACCCTTCGATTGGTTGATTTTGATTTGGGCGTTAGATTCTCCTATCCATTGAATACGACCGAATACAGCCCTAAGATTGAGTTTATCGTAACGTCTATTAGTTTTTAATGAATAATTAAAAAATAGATTGTACTAACAATAAATAATACCTCCTCTTTTTAAGCCTAATTTGTTGGCTTGTTGTATTTAGTAATTGTGGTGAAGATGAAAGTAATGAGTTTAAAATAGACCTAAATACCCTATTTAATCACTTGGCTGCTTCTCGCTACAATGCCCGTTACCTAAAGTTTATGCCTTGTTAAACATGAGATCTCTGAAACAAATTTATTGGAATAGTGGCCAAATGATTTATGATCTTTTTTGACTAAAGAAAATTCTTTAAACATTTCGTACATACTACTCGTTTTTGTTATGTCTATTACTCCTATTTCATCATCGTTTGTCGCAACTTTTTTACCAGAAAGACTATTTCTAAGTAAAATATATTGACTGGTGTGTTTTTCGACAATTGAAATATAGTTTTTCACAATGTGAGGTTCCATTTCTTGGAATGACATGAAATTGACAAATAAATCGAATTTCCCCTTTAGCTTCTTTAATTGCCACGGACACAACACTACACATTTATATTTTTTCTTAAGCTCTTCAATGTCGATAATTTCCATATTTCTACTTTGCTCATATGAAAGAACATTTTCAGCACCAAATACTTCTGATAAATAATATGTGGAGACTGAAGCAACTGGAGGAATATCTACATTTAGGTAAAAAAAATTCTCATCTGATTTTAATAAAATTTCCCCTAATGTTCCATAACCTCCCCCAATTTCAAATACAGATTTCAAATTGGTCGTTTGAACATTCTTTTTCAAGAAGTTTATTCCAAGGAGATAGTTAAGAAAGCTGTTACTATAATTTTTTGAGTCAAAGCAATAATAATCTTTTGGTGAACCGACTAAACTTTCACTCACATCTGATATGTTAGGATGCAAAGATGTCTCGCTTGCTTTAAAAACTCTATAATCACTTTTTGCTTTATTATATCCACTAAGCATCCCAAATAATCCCTCTATTTCGGGTTTTGGCTTATTAGTATAATTCACTTTAAATATTCGATTAATTATTTTTCCATACTTCTTGTACAAACTATGATCATATGTGGGTACATACATAAAATTTGCAGATTTATGTTGTCGAAATTTTAAAAAATCTTCATCATTATTCAAATCACTCAATATTCCTTTTATTCCTTTTGTCCAGAAATTTGTGGGTTTAAATAATTCATCAGATTCATTCATATCTTTAATCATAAGATCAAGTAGCTCTTTCATGTCCTTTTTATTTTTTAATACTATTTAATTTCTGAGTAGTCGCAACCCATAACCGACTTTTATTCAGTCTTTTTTTGTCCAACACTATTTACTTCAATCCAATAGCCATTTGGGTCCTGAAAGTACACCTGTTTAATACCATCGGCGCGAATGTTTATTTTATTGGGTATTTCTCCCATCCAATCAGAGTAATTGACTTTCATCGCATCCAGCCTGTTAATAAAATCATCAAAATCAGATGTGGTTATCGCCAAATGAACCCCTCGATTAACTGTAATTTCATCATTCGGAAAAGATAAAAGGTGTAGCTCTTTTCCTTCTCCCAATGACAACCATCTAATTTGGTCATTTTCGGTTTTATTAGTGATCTCTTTAAGATTTAGGGTCTTTTTATAAAATGCAGCCGATTGGTCTGCGTCTATTACCGAGAGTGCTAGGTGATTAAAAGTGACCGATGATTCAGTCAAGTCTTGTCCAATTGCGCATTGGGCAAATGAAATCCACAGCATTTGAAAAATAAAAGGGTTCAGATATTTCATCAAAATTGAGTTTGTCCAAGCTAAAGATGTCCTTTCCCAGCCAAAATAAAAAATATATCTCTGATTTGAGTGGAATTAAATGATTGGTAATGCTTTTGTTTCGAAATCAAATATTGGTACGCAGTTCGGAGGCTCAAGTAAACTTAAAATCTTTAAAGGCGATTCCAAGCGTTTCTTTTTAATAAAAAAAGATTACTATTGTTGAATCTATTTTAGACTATGAATGACCTAATAAAATTCTTAACTAAAAATATTGGCTTCATAGCCTTGGTCTGCGTAACCTTGGGATTAGCCCCTTTTGCCCCAGAACCACATATTTGGGGTAAAATCAAATGGATTAAAGGAGGTGCTGTAGGCATGGAGCTCATGGACTGGTTTGATACCTTATTACATGGAGTCCCCTTCCTCCTTCTCATTTTAGCCATTATTTTTAAGGCTTTGGATTTTTTTGACAAAAAACCTCTCAAATGAGGGGTAATAGAAGTTTTTTTGAAGATCGAAGGACTTTACGATCAGGATCAGAATATAAAAAAAGCCCTTTATTTAGAAGGGCTTTTAAATTTGTTTTTACAATGAATTAATTCTTAATAGGAAGCATTGATTCAACCCGTTCAAGATTTATTTTGAAATTTTCAGAAAAAGTGTTGTGAGATGAGGCGTTGAAGTAAGTAAATCACCATTGGTGTTCAATAAATAATGAAGTCCTCCGTCATTCGTGCTTGAATCCCTTTCATCTCTTGTAATGCCTTAATTTGCTTGAGATAAGGTGCCATTACCTCATTGTTTATTGGATTCGAAACCCTTATTTCATTGGTTACAGAACTCAATATTTTTTCAAACATAGATTTCTGTGCAGGATAGTTAACCACTCGATAGGCCCCGTCAACACCACTCATGGCAACGGCCACGGCTAAGGCATCATCATAATTACCTATTATATCGACCAAGCCATTGTCCAGAGCCTGGGTCCCAGACCAGACACGACCACTGCCAACCGCATCAATCGCTTCCGGGGTCACTCCCCTGCCCACAGCTGCTTTTGTAATAAAGGTTTGATATCCTTTATTGACCCCTTTTTGAATGACGCTGCGCTCAAAATCAGTAAGATTACGGGTTACCGTATACAAATCTGAATGATCTCCCGTCTTGACTACATCATGGGTGATGCCAAATTTATTTTCTAGCAATTGCTCAAAATTGAACCACATACCGAAGATGCCTATCGATCCGGTGATCGTATTGGGCTGTGCGATGATAGTATCACATGCCATGGCGATATAATAACCTCCTGAGGCTGCTACATCAGCCATTGAGGCGATGATGGGTTTCACGCCTTTGGTTAAGGACACTTCATGCCAAATGAGATCTGAAGCTACCAAGCTTCCTCCTGGTGAATTAATTCTTAATACAATGGCTTTCACCGATTTGTTTTCGCGAGCTTTTCTGATTTCTTTGGCCAATTTATAACCCACGACTTGGGTATCATCTCCCGCCATTACAATAGATCCATTCGCATGTATTACTGCGATTTTATCCTTGGCATATTTGTCTTTGTATGATTTCTTGTAATTCTGATAGGAAATAAAATATACATCGGATACCTCTTCTAATTCTAAATCTGATGCGATCAAGGATTTAAGTTCATCTTTATATCCTAGAGAATCTACCAATCCAAATTGGTGTGCATCTTCAGGAACTTGAACCAATAAATCTTTTGAAAATCTTGAGAGATCCTCCTTTTGAATATCTCGAGATTGGGCCACATCCGTAAGATAAATATCATAGATAGTGGAAAGTAGTGAGGTATATTGGAGCCGATTCTCGGAACTCATATCTTTTCTTAAAAAGGGCTCGACCGCACTTTTAAATGCCCCCACTCTGAATATTTCAGGTTTTACCTCTAACTTTTCAAACAACCCCTTGAAAAAAGTAATATTGGCCATCAAACCATTGAACTCTAAAGATCCTTCTGGATGCATAAAAAAGACGTCTGCAGCTGATGCTAGATAATAATCTCCTTCACTTAAGTATTCTCCATAAGCATATATAATTTTTCCCGAGGCTTTGAAATCAATCAAAGCATCTCTAACTTCTTTTAAAGAAGCAAAACCACCACTCAACAGCTGATGATCTAGATAAATGCCTTTGATCCGCTCATCCTCTTTACTATGCTGAATCGTTGAGACTAAATCGCGCAGCCCAATTTCCGAAACCGCAACTTCAGGAAAAAGGTCTTTCAAAGGATTTTCAGCGGTACGCTCCTGAAGAACACCACTCAATTTTAAATAAAGAATAGATGACGGTTCAACACTGACCATTTCTTCTCCCTCTCCTGCAGCGGCAATACCTATCAATAGAAAGAAAAAAAGAAAGGAAAAAATAATTAAGCCCAACAGAGAGGCCAACACGTTTTTAAAGAAATTCATATCTCTATTATTAATTTTAGGCAAAAATAGTTGTTAATAGCTTATCAACGTATTGATCTTTACATTTGTTTGAGCACAAATATGAAAAAAATATACCTTTCATTAGGCACCAATCAAGGATCAAGATTAGAAAACCTACAAACAGCATGTATCGAGCTGTCCAATTATGCTATAAAAATAAAAACATCGTCTCCTATCTACGAAACAGCTCCATGGGGCAAATCCGATCAACCTTGGTTTTATAACCTCATATTAGACATTGAATCCACTTATGGACCTGAGCAGCTTTTGGAGATTTGTCTAGGTATTGAGAAAAAATTAGGTCGCATTAGAAAAATCAAATGGGATCAGCGCATCATTGATATTGATATATTGTATTTTGGTGATCTAGTTATAGAAACTAAATACTTAAAAATACCTCATCCTGAAATACAAAATCGTCGATTTAACTTATTGCCTTTGGTGGTATTAAATCCGCTTTTAATCCACCCCATATTATTTAAAAGCCAAAAAGAACTATTGGCCCATTGTGATGATAATTTAGCATGTCATCTCACTTCTAAAAAACTAGATCATGGCCTTCTCTGAATATGTATTCTTGATAAGTACGGGCATTGCTGCAGGATTCATCAATACCGTGGCTGGAGGGGGTTCTCTTTTGACCCTGCCGTTGCTGATTTTTATGGGGCTTCCTGCCGCAGAAGCCAATGCCTCAAACAGAGTGGCTATTATCATTCAAAACATTTTTGCGGTTAAAGGTTTTAAAAGTAAGGGTGTTGCGGTGTTTCCCTTCGCCTACTGGGTAAGTATTTCTGCTACTTTAGGTGCCCTGTTAGGTGCCTATCTTGCTACAGAAATCAGCAATACCTTCTTTAACAAAATTCTATCTATTGTCATGGTTTTTGTGTTGGTAATTACGGTTTTGAAACCTTATTTAGATAAAAAAGAAGCCCTTGAGCGCTTCACTAAAAAGCGTAATCTAATTTCTATCCTTCTTTTTTTTGGTATTGGTATTTATGGCGGCTTCATTCAGGCAGGTGTGGGCTTTATCATCATGGCAGCCCTCTCTGGAATTCATGGTTTAAATCTGGCTAAAACCAATAGTATTAAAGTATTTGTCGTATTGTGCTACACCTCAGTAGCTTTATTGGTGTTTATGTACAACGATAAAGTCCTCTGGACCTATGGCCTTATCTTAGCTATAGGGAATGCTATCGGAGGATGGATCGCCAGTAGATGGTCTGTAGGGGTCAACGAGAAATGGATTCGTCTTATTCTTATCTTGACTCTATCTGCCCTTGCTTTAAAATTATGGATAACCTAAATGAGCGCCTCAAATTGACTCAATCATTAAATGATGACCCTTCAAACCAACCTATAACGAGATTCATATCAACCGATCACCAGAAACCTTAGATGAGCCATCATCTTACTATAATCAAGAAATGATGTAATTTCACCACTCAATTATGGGAATAGTCATTCGTCAAAGTTTACTGAGTAGCGCTGCATCTTATCTAGGCGTAGCCATAGGATTTGTAAATGCCGTCATCTTGATGCCTAAATTCATGACCCCTGATCAAATAGGGCTATTTAGGACTTTATTGAGTGCCGCGCTGTTGCTATCTAGCTTTGGTCGATTTGGGGTCAATTCTGGATTGGTTCGATTTAAATCCTTGTTAAAACATCCTCAGACAGAGGTTAAATCTTTATATGGATTCGGTATTTTAATCGTGTTTTTTTCCACCCTCTTTTTTTTAATCATCTTGATCATTTTTCGCAGTTCATGGGCGGATTTTTATGCTGAGAAATCTCCTGAGGTCAATGATTATTTTATTTTACTTATCGTACTGACCTTAGAGCTCATTGTCTTTCAGTTTTTACAGACTTTAGCCAGTATTCACAAAAATATTTTTGCAGCTAACCTACTCAAAGATTTGGTTTATAAATCTTTGAATATGGGAGGTATCTTATTATTTGCCACCTCCGTGATTTCCTTTCACACCTTTATCATCCTTCATGTTTGCTTTTATATTGTTTTGATTGCCCTTCTCTTTTTTGAATCTATTTATAAATATAAAATTAAGATTTCGTTCAAACCCTTACCTCCAAAGATCGCTCGTGAATTAATTTACTACTGTGGAACCCTATTCATTTCAGGTCTGGGTTTAAGTTTTTTAAACTTAGCAGACCAACAATTGGTCAGTCGGTATTTGGGCCTTGAAGCCAGCGGCATCTACATGACGGCTATTTTTATGGTCATGGTGATTGAGATGCCAAGAAGATTCGTCGGCGAAATTTCAGCACCGATTATTGCTGAAGCTTTTGGTACGGGAAATTTGACCAGCATCAATGAGCATTACAAAAAAGCCTCTATCAATCTCTTTCTATTGGGCGGTATCATTTACGTTTTAATCATCATTAATTTAGATAATATCTACGCCATCATGCCCAAAGGTCAAATCTATGAAGCCGGCAGAAATGTTGTTATTTTGGTAGGTTTGGCCAAGCTTATCAATTTGCTTTTCAGTCTCAATGATGGGATCATTTCTATGTCCAAGTATTATCGTTTTAATATGTTGCTGACTTTATTCTTAGGTTTGCTCATGATAGGTTCAGACATCATCTTGATCCCCAAATATGGATTGATCGGTGCTGCTGCCGCCCTGCTTGTAGTCTTTACCCTGCATGGATTATCTAAATTAATACTTCTTAAAATGACTTATAATTTTTTTCCTTTCACTACCAAAACTATTTTAGCAGCCCTAACCATTTTAGGGTTACTTTTAATTAATTGTTTTATACCGCTATTGATCAATCCATTTATTGATATGATGGGGCGATCAGGATTAATCCTTTTGATTTTTTCATTTTCAATTTACAAACTGAAACTATCTTTTGAGATCAATCAAATGATAAATGATCTAGCAAAAAGATTGAATACAAATATATGAAAACCAAAGAATTACTGAAAGAGATACAACCTCATGCTATTTTTATAACCCTAGGTTTTTTATTGGTGATGGCTTTTTTCCATCCCCTGTTCATAGAGAACAAAAGCATGAATCAAAATGATATCTTCCAAGGAGTCGGGTCAGGACAAGAAGTGAAAAAATTTAGAAATGAGACGGGAGAAGAAGCCTTATGGACCAACAGCATGTTCAGTGGTATGCCTGCCTATTTAATCAATATCTCATGGAGTGGTGACCTTATAAAGCATATTCAGCGCATCATCACTTTGGCATTTCCCTCGGCCGCCCAAGTAAGTATTTTAGCTTTCCTTTCCTGCTATTTTATGCTTCTCGCCTTTCGAGTGAGACCTTGGCTGGCCTTCATAGGTGCCATAGCTTTTAGTTTCAATACCTTCAGTATGATCAGTATAGAGGCAGGACATATCTGGAAAGTTCGTGCCATTGCCTACATGCCTCTCGTACTGGGTGCGGTACACACAGTGGTTAACCAAAAAAAGAAGCTGTTGCCCCTAGGCTTATTGAGTTTGGCAGTTGCGTTAGAAATTCAGGCCAATCACCTGCAAATCACCTATTACTTATTGTTGATGCTCACTATTTATGGACTATTTCATTTAGTTGATATGATAAAATCAAAACATTATTCAAAACTTGGCACCCAAGTTGCTGTCTTAATTTTGGCAGGCGTCCTGGGTGTAGGTGCCAATGCAGGTCGTATTTGGACAACTTTAGAATACAGTAAATATTCTACAAGAGGTCCATCAGAACTCAGCAGCAATACTGAAAGTAGGGAAAATTCGGGATTAGATAGAGATTATGTCTTCAATTGGAGCTATGGGATATTGGAATCTTTCACATTTCTCATTCCTAATTTCTCTGGCGGTGCAAGTCAACAAACCCTAGCGATCGATTCCCATTTAGGTAAAGCATTAAGTCAAAATGGTATGACTAGGGATCAAGTGAATAATCAATTAAAAGCAGCGCCTACCTACTGGGGCGATCAACCCATTACTGCTGGCCCTACCTACGCAGGTGCCATCATGTGTTTCCTGTTTATACTAGGTATTCTTATCGTAGAGCCGAAGATCAGAAATTGGATTTTAGTAGCTTGTTTATTTTCAATATTACTCGCCTGGGGTAAAAATCTCGCATGGTTCAATTATACCCTATTTGATTATTTTCCTGGTTATGATAAATTTCGTTCGGTAAGTATGGCCATTGTTATTTTTCTCGTTGGTGTCCCATTACTATCTATGCTTGCCCTTGAGACCCTGTTCAACGGAACAAAAAATCAAATGATGAAACCACTGATCATCAGTGCCGCTATCACAGGTGGTCTGGCACTCACTTTCTTCATTATAGGTGCCTCATTTAGCTATAAGGGTGCAGTAGATGTACAATTGACTAATGTTCCCAATTGGTTTTTAGAAGCGCTGAGAGCCGATAGGCAATCCTTGTTAAAAACAGACGCCCTGCGTACCTTTGTGTTGATTGGATTCGCCTTCGCGCTTGTATATAGTGTGATCAAAGAGAAGATAAAAGTACCCATTGCCTTATTGGGCATTTCAGTATTGGTTGTATTTGATTTTTGGAACGTAGACCGGCGTTATATTAATGATGAAAATTATCAAAGGCAGGCCGTCCAAGGCTTTCTTGATCCTACTCCAGCAGATCAACTCATCAAAAATAATCCAAGTCAGCATTATCGGGTACTGAATTTAAACAACCCCTTTAATGAAGCCAAAACGTCGGCTAATCACAGCTCTTTAGGAGGCTATCACGGCGCTAAAATGAAGCGATATCAGGAATTGATTGAAAATTGTCTCTCAAGCAATCTTGCTGAGATGATTGGTGTGCTGCAAAATGGATCCAAAGATTTGTCCAAATTTACAGCCGTCAATATGCTCAATGCTCAGTATTTAAAATTTGGTGATCAAGCCAATAATGTACTCCAAAATGACCATGCTTTTGGCAATGCCTGGTTTACTGAAAATATGATTTCTGTGAAGAATTCTGATGAAGAGTTGGCCGCCGTCTGTAGTCTTGTGAGTCAAAAAATGACTGTAATGAATGCTGAGAAATTTAAATCTTCACAGTCCGTCTATGATGCTGCAGCCACCATTGCCCTAGAAACCTATCAGCCCAATCTTTTGAAATACAGTGTAAATAATCAAAATGCAGGCTTTGCTGTCTTTTCAGAAATATATTATCCACTTGGCTGGCAAGCTACCGTGGATGGCGTTCCTACCGAAATCAAGCAAGTCAATTATGTGTTAAGAGGCTTAGAGATTCCAGCAAATTCACAAGAAGTTGTTTTTGAATTCAAGCCGGCTGCATATTTCATTGGAAATAAAATTACGGCTGCGTTTTCTGCAACTGTTTTATTAATTTTAGGTTTTGGCTTATTCAAAACCATCACAAAGAAATAACACCTTGGTTTCTGTAATTGTATGTACATTCAATAGGGTAAAATACTTGCCTATTTGCCTAGAAAAGTTGGCAAATCAAACGGTCAGTTCCTCGAAATACGAAATTATCATCATAGATAATAACAGTACAGATGAATCTGGCGCTGCATGTGAATTATTTATAGATATGCACAAAACGCTCAATGTGCACTACTTTCTGGAGTTAAAGCAAGGGCATACGTATTCAAGAAATAGAGGAATTGCAGAATCGAAAGGTGAATATCTTGCATTTATCGATGATGATGCTTTTGTAGAAGTTAATTATATTGAAAATATTAACAAAGCATTTTCAAACCTCGAAATAGTGGCGTTAGGAGGGAAAATAACGCCTCATTATGAATCAGGAAATCCTCCGGTATGGATGTCAAAATATTTATTACCCCTGGTGGCAGCATTAGATATGGGAGAACATAAACAGTATTTCAGAAAAGGAAAATTCCCGATTGGTGCCAATATGGCTTTTAGAAAGAATGTATTTCAAAATTTCGGATGGTTCAATATTGAACTTGGCCGCAGAGGTTCGAAAGGATTAGAAGGCGGAGATGAAAAAGATATATTTTTAAAATTGCATAAGTCAGGAGCGAAAATATTGTATGACCCTAATATCAAAGTCACTCATATCATTCCAGAAAGTAGACTTCAATTGGCCTATATTAAAGGACTTGCTATTGGAGTGGGGAGCAGTGAACGCAAAAGGTTAAAAAGCACTGATATCTTTCAAAAATCCAAGAAAATTTTGTCTGAATTAATTAAAATAGGAGGAACCGCGATTCTCTTTTTTTCTTTCCTTTTTAAGGGAAAAATTCAGTCAGCTAAAATGCTTGTAATATTTAGGTTTTGGGTAGTAAAAGGATATTTCAAATGATTCGCTACGCCTACACCTCACCGATGACCGACCAACCGCGAATCATAGGCTAACTTATTTTTTTATATATCTAAAGCATCTATGAAATGCTGATCTTTTTTTTAAATGATATAAATCAATTGCGACTTCAAAAACATGAATATCTAAAGCTCAATCATTATTGATTTAACTTCTTTGAAATATATTACATTTGCGTCCATAAACATTTGTAATAGCTTCCATGTTGATTTCATGTTTCAATTTAAATTTTGCAATTAAGTAAGTCCTTTTATTTTCAACAAAAGTCCATTTAAACTATAAAAACCCGTTTTTAATTATTGCTAAATGCAGATGCTCATTAAAAATTTTGTTGATAATTTCCTCAAAACAGTACTGTCCATCGTTCGAATATTGATTTTTAGTCGATTCTCAGTTGAAATTCCTAAAACATCAAATGATGAAATTATTTTATTAGGAAATGGCCCTTCTTTTAAGAGTGACTTTTTAAAGCATGAGAAATTCTTTCAAGAAAAAGAGACCCTATGCGTGAATCATTTTCCAAGTACAGAATATTATGTCAAATTAATGCCAAAATATTATATTTTAGCAGGACCTGAACTTTGGCTTGATGATATTGGACAGAAATACATCTCCAACAGTAATACTCTTTTTCAAAACATGGCGAAATACACTTCATGGGAAATTAAGTGCTTTGTTCCCTTTGAAGCTAAGAAGCACTTACGATGGCGTGATCATTTAAAGTCAAACAAAAACATTAAAATCATATATTATAATAATGTAGCGATTGATGGGTTTCCTTGGTTTAAAAACTTGCTCTTTCGTCTTAACTTAGGCATGCCTAGCCCTCACAATATCATGATTCCAGCACTTATGATTTCCATAGCCATGGGATTTAACAAAATTTACCTGTCCGGAGCAGATCATTCTTGGCTTTCTGGAATAAGTGTGACAGACTCAAATGAAGTCCTTCTCAATCAAAAGCATTTTTATGATGAGGGGTCTTCTAAACCCACTCCGATGCACAATAGAGGGGTTGGGAAAAGACGGCTACATGAGGTCTTGCACAAATTCATGACCTCTTTTGAAGGCTATTTCGCAATAGATAGCTACGCTAAAAAAAGGCAAATAAAAATTTTGAACACAACTAAAAATTCTTTTATTGATGCCTTTGAAAGATTCTCACTTGATACTTCAAATGAAAAATAATCTATCAACACTATTAATTTCATTATAAAATTGATGATAAATTAGATCTATAGACCTTCCCAAAAACTCCTTTAAGAAAAAACCTAATCATCAATTTAGGCTGCTTTTATATAACAAAAAGGTGTAACTGAAACCCTATTGATCACGAACGTTAATTTATGCATTTCAAGTAGCTTATTATAGCGTTTTGAGCTGCTAAAATAAATAGTTTATCCAGTATCAGAAAAATTCTATAATAAAAAAAGACTGCATCATTTTCTTAATGAAAATAAATGGGAATCTTTGTGGTCAGTTTTAAACAAAAACTAATATTTAAATAATGAATTTAGAAAATCAATCAATACTCATCACAGGTGGTACTGGTTCATTCGGTAATGCTTTTGTTAAAACTATTCTCAATAAATATCCGAGCATTAAAAGACTTGTTATTTATAGCCGAGACGAATTGAAACAATATCAAATGTCTCAAAAATTCAGGCATGAAGATCATCCTGGGATTAGATATTTTATTGGTGATATTCGAGATGAAAAGAGACTAAATAGGGCTTTCGAAAATATTGATATTGTCATACACGCGGCGGCACTTAAACAAGTACCTGCAGCAGAGTATAACCCTTTTGAATTCATTAATACCAATATAATTGGAGCTGAAAACATCATAAACGCTGCTCTAAATCAAAAAGTAAAGTCTATAGTTGCTTTGTCTACAGATAAGGCTGCTGCGCCAATAAATTTATACGGGGCCACAAAACTTTGTTCTGATAAATTATTCATTGCTGCAAATAACATCAAAGGTGATCGTGATTTCAAATCCATGATTGTACGGTATGGCAACGTAATGGGCTCCAGAGGGTCAGTCATCCCTTTTTTCTTTGAGAAGAAAAAAACTGGAATACTCCCAATAACGGATGATAAAATGTCAAGATTCAATATTACTCTAGAAGAAGGAGTTCATTGGGTCATGAAGGCACTTGAGACTGGACTAGGCGGTGAGATTTTCGTTCCAAAATTACCAAGTTATGAGATAAAGACAGTTGCTGAAGCGATTGCTCCAGAGTGCAAACATGAAATCATAGGTATTCGACCAGGAGAGAAAATTCATGAAGATATGGTCAATGATAGTGATGCCCTAAATACTCTTGAGTTCGAGCATCATTATATCATACACCCCAATAACCAAAGGTGGCAAGAAATTAGAGAGAAATTAATAACTACCAAAGCAGCCCATGTGGTTGAAGATAATTTTTCTTATAATTCCGGTAGAAATACTGATTGGTTATCCGTAAAAGAACTTCGGGAGTTGATCATAGAGCACCTCGATCCCAATTTTAAAGTTTAATGTTGAATCTACCTATCCCATACAGTACTCAAGAAATAACCCCAGACGACATCTCTGCTGTAACTAAGATCCTTAAGAGTACATTTCTTACTCAAGGGCCAGCTATCTCTGCCCTTGAAGAGTCCTTTGCCACTTACACCGAGTCGAATCATTGTGTTGCCGTCGCCAATGGTACTGCGGCCCTACATTTAGGTATATTAAGTCTTGGTGTCGCTGCAGGAGAGAAAGTCATTACCTCGCCTCTTACTTTCGCTGCCTCCGCCAATTGTATATTGTATGCAGGAGCACGAGTTATTTTTTGTGATATTGATAAGGAAACAGGCTTAATGGATCTTGAAATATTACAGGAACTGATTGATTTACATCCAGATTGTAAGGGCGTCATCCCAGTAAATTATGCTGGAATGAGTGTCAACACAGAGAAAATAAGAAAAATCATAGGAAAAAACAGGTTCATTTTGGAAGATGCCTGTCATTCTCCAGGAGGATATTTCATTGATAGTAAGAGTGATAAAGTCAAGTCTGGTTCAAATAAATATGCCGATGCGGCTATCTTTTCTTTTCATGCCGTCAAACATATCGCTGCAGGTGAAGGGGGAATGCTTACTTGTAAAAGTGAAAAAACAGCTAAACAAGCATTAACGTTACGTACGCATGGAATCACCAAAACCAGTGACGATCTGATCGAAAATCATGGTGGCTGGTATTATGAGATGCAAGCTTTGGGCTTTAATTATCGACTTACTGATATCCAAGCAGCCTTGGCATTAAGTCAACTTAAAAGAGCTGATCAAATGATCTACAGAAGAAAATTACTTGCCGAAAGATACCATGAATCCTTAGTAAATCTTCCGATACAATTGCCAGTAATCTCTGAAAATATAGGGCATGCTTATCATTTGTTTGTTATTCGATTGGTGCGACGGACAGAATTATATGATTATCTAAAAAAGCAGCAGATCCTTTGTCAAATACATTATATACCTGTCCATTTACATCCTTATTACCAATCTTTAGGATTCAAGAAAGGCCAATTTCCAAATGCAGAATCTTTTTATGAAACCTGCCTGAGTATCCCTTTATACCCCTCTATGACAGATGGGCAGCAGGATTATGTTATAAATAAAATAAAATCTTTTTTCTAAGATTATGACTCATCTGAAAAGAATCCCCAAATTTTATTTACTGATCCTCCTCATCTGGATATCTAATAGATTTCAAGTAACCTTTAATTCCCTTTGGTTTAACTCAGATAAAAATTAACAAATATCTGTTTAGCAAGACTCTTTTTTGCACAAAAAATAATTATTCACAACACTATTGTGTTAAAAATCTAGCTGATTATTTAAAATTTATTGAAGTTTCTACCGTTTTAAGATGCCAAACGGATAAAAAATTTAAACTTACTTTTGATAACGCTGAGTAACATGGAATTATATTAATGGATAAGAATTATTGGACTGAATTCTATAAGAAAAAAGAAGAGCTAATCACTTTTCATTGTTTACTAAAAATATACTAAAAAATTATTTCAGTAATTAAAAGTGCGCTTTAATTGAATTGAGTATCGAATCAAAGGATACAAAATTAGCCAATGAAATATTTTGGAATAATAAAGTAATGAAATATTTAAAAAATAAAGGGTATAAAACTGTCCATTTTAAATCTGGGTGGATGGCAACTTATAATTCCCCCCTTATTTAGGACAGGGATAGTTCAAATTTAGGTTTATCTTTACGCATCGTTTTAATTAGATTAAAATATTTTTAAGGGGTATTATTGTTGATGCTCGTATGCCTTCTTTCGGACTTGTAAAATTCAATGTACTTTCTAACTCTTTCATATAGCTCGATTCCTCCATTGGCAGGGTTTAAATAGATGTGTTCATACTTCAATGCTCTCCAAAAACGCTCGATAAAAATATTGTCCAATGCTCTTCCTTTTCCATCCATAGAGATTTTAATATCCCGATCTACTGATGCGTTTGTGAAAATCGGACTGGTAAATTGACTGCCTTGGTCCGTGTTGAGAATTTCCGGACAACCAAATTGTTTAATCGCATCTTCATAGACTTGAAGGCACCATTCTGTGTTCATCGTGTTGGAGATACTCCAGTTGAGTATTTTTCTGCTATAGACATCAATGATTGCTACCATATACATAAAGCCGCGCTCAAGTGGGATATATGATATGTCTGCTTGCCACACTTGATTTGGACGGACGATCATCAGGTTTTTGAGTAAATATGGATAGATTTTGTGTTTCTGATTCCTTTTACTGAGGTTCTTTTTAGGGAAAATGGTTTGAAGACCCATGACTTTGTAAAGTCGTTCTATGCGTTTATGATTAACATCATATCTCATATCTTCTTTTAGCCAAGTCGTCATCCGTGGTACTCCATAGAAAGGACAATCAATGAATTTTTCATCGATTAATCTCATCAAACGAAGGTTCAACAAACTCTCGAACTTTCGTTTAAAATAAATTCCAGAACGATGAATTTCCAGTAGATCGCACTGCTTGACAATACTTAACCGACTGCTTTCACGATGAACCAAATGTCGTTTTTGATCCAAACTCATTTCCCCAAGACTTTTTTTAAAAAATCAACTTCGGTCTGCAAACGACCAATTTTACTGTAAAGTTGATCTTTGTCTTGTTCATCATTCGCCTTCTCTTCAGCCTTTTTCTTACTGAATACCTGCTCAGCCCCTTCCAGGAATTCGCGCTTCCATTGAGTGATTTGATTTGGATGTACTTCAAACTTTGAAGCCAACTGCTGAACCGTTTCTTTTTCTTTGATCGCTTCCAGAGCCACTTTCGTCTTGAAGGCAGCACTGAATCTTCGTCTTTCTTTTCTCATATACAACTGTTAAATTTACACTTTAACTAGCTGTCCTGAAATTGGGGGGAATTATATAATATTGGAAATATCTTTTATTCGTTAAAAAGATTGTAATGAAAACATCATCAAAGGCATCAAAAACTTGCAAAATATACGAGTCCTTACGAAATAATAAATAAATTATATGTCAACTCCGCGAATCTATAAATGCTTAGATAAATTCAGTTTTGAAGAGAATAATGGCTATAGCCTGGTACCCCTCCGGATGGAAGATAAGTATTTGATCATGCAATGGCGCAATGAACAATTGTATCACTTACGTCAGCCGGCTTCTCTGACCCAAATCGAGCAAGACCTTTATTTCAATACCACAGTGGCACAATTGTTTGAGCAAGAGCAACCCGATCAACTGCTATTTTCCTACCTAGATCCGAATCAAGTATGCATCGGATATGGAGGATTAGTACATATCAATTGGCGTGATCAACACGCAGAGATCTCGTTTATAATGGCAACTGAGATAGAAAAGAATCATTTTTCCATTCATTGGAAAAGGTATCTCTCCTTGATTGAGCCGTTGGCTTTTACCGCTCTGAAGTTTCATAAAATATTTACCTATGCGTTTGACCTCAGACCGCATTTATATGTGGTGTTGGAAGAAAACGGATGGGTCCGAGAAGCGGTATTGAAGGATCATTTTTTAAATAAAAATCACTACCTTGATGTAGTCATTCATGCGAAAATAAATGAGTATACTGACCATTAGACTAGCTAATAAAAAAGATTTGAGATCGTATTTCCGTTGGGCTAATGATCCGCTGGTGAGAGAATTGAGCTATGATTCGGAGGTCATCCCCTTATCCGATCATACGGCTTGGTTTGAGAAAAAACTTCAAGAGCCCGATTGTCACTTGTATATTTTTCACAATGAGCAAAAGATACTTGTGGGTCAGGTGAGAATTGAAATAGAGCATAATCATGAGGCAGTGATTGGAATATCTATCGATATCCAACTTAGGGGAAATGGACATGGCGTTCAGATGTTGGAATTGGCCGTGGTCACTTTCCGCAAAGAACATCCCAAAACCCGCATCAATGCCTATATCAAGATTGAGAATAAAAGTTCTCAAGTGATCTTTGAAAAGGCTCATTTTAATTTAGAAGCAGAAATTTTGTATAAAAATGTCAAGAGCTATCACTATGTCAGAAATGAAGATTGCTAATCGCATCATCTCAGCACAAACGGAGGCATTAATCATAGCTGAGCTTTCTGCCAACCACAATGGTAGCATAGATACGGCCATTGAGACCATTCGAGCAGCCAAACGAGCGGGAGCTGATTGCATTAAGTTACAAACTTATACGGCAGACACAATGACTATTGAGAGTGACCGACCTGATTTTATCATTAAGGGGACTATTTGGGAAGGAAAAAACTTGCATCAATTGTACCAAGAAGCCTATACGCCTTGGGAGTGGCATGCCAAATTGTTTAAAGTGGCCCTAGAGGAGGGATTACTCTGTTTTTCATCCCCTTTTGATCGGACGGCCGTAGATTTTTTAGAAATCTTAGAAGTGCCCGCCTATAAAATTGCTTCTTTCGAAATCACTGATATCCCCTTGATCGAGTACGTCGCATCTAAAGGCAAGCCCATGATACTATCGACAGGCATTGCCACGGCTCAAGACATTGAGTGGGCCCTTGATGCTTGTCGAAGAATGGGAAACGATAATATTGCCCTGTTGAAGTGTACTTCGAGCTACCCGGCGCCCATTGATGAGGCTAATTTGGTTATGGTTCAGGATTTGGCCACGCGCTATCAAGTAATCAGTGGGTTGTCTGATCATACCTTGGGGGCTACTGCGCCGATTGTGGCTGTGTGCATGGGGGCCAAGATCATAGAGAAGCATTTTATTTTAGACCGGGCAATAGGAGGGCCGGATGCTTCTTTTTCCATGGATGAGCAGGAGTTTACAGAAATGGTGCGAGCCATACGGGCAGCCGAGAAATCCATGGGTACAGTGGACTATACCCTCACCGAAAAACAGACTAAAGGCAAAGATTTTTCAAGGTCTTTGTATGTGGTGGAAGATATAGCTGCAGGCGCAGTTTTTACCCATCAAAATGTACGATCCATTCGACCTGGATTTGGGTTACATCCCAAATTTTTACCTGGAATATTGGGGAAGAGAGCAAAACATGATCTAAAAAAAGGTGATCGGTTTCAAATGGAAATGGTTCAATAAACAGCAGATTATGGATAAAAAAAAAGTAGTCGCCATCATCACCGCTCGGGGCGGAAGCAAGAGAATCCAAAAAAAAAACATCAAAGATTTTTTAGGTCGTCCGATCCTACTATACGTAATTGAAGCGGCCTTAAAGGCAGGTTTATTTGATCAGGTAATGGTCTCGACCGATGATCCTGAGATTGCTGAACTTGCGCAAAAAGCAGGCGCCAATGTGCCTTTTCTTAGGAAACCAGCGACCAGCGACGATTATGCTACCACCACCGATGTTTTATTAGAAGTTTTGGAGAGCTATCGAAAGATGGGCCTTGAATATGACTATGTCTGTTGTCTTTACCCAACGGCGCCTTTTGTCACTGCCGCCAAATTGAATCAAGCGTTTGTACGATTGACTCAATCAGGGGCAACTTCTCTAATACCTGTGGTACGGTACGACTTTCCCATTCAAAGATCCTTTAAGCAAATAGAGAAGCTGTTGATTTTAAACTGGCCCGAGCACCTGAATACTAGATCACAAGATCTTCCAGAAGCCTATCATGACGCAGGACAATTTTACTTTACCAAAACAGCTGATTTTTTGAGGGATAAAAAACTTTTTACTGATTTTACCATTCCTTTTGAGATACCCGCTTCCGAAGTGCAGGACATCGATACAGAGGAAGATTGGCGAATGGCCGAGATCAAATATAGTTTTTATTTGGACCGACTTAAAAAAAGTGCTGATAGATATTGAAACAGGCTAGCCGCTATGATTTCAGATGATTTTATAATAAATACAATCATCATCTGTGATCATTAACCAACCCTATTACCCCCACCCATTCAACATCGCATCCCTCCCCACAAAAAAATTAACAAACAAAATTTTCATTATCAAAAAACAATTTCCGAAGCAATATCATTCTGTTTAAACCTAATTTCCATTAAATTACATTTCGATTAAGGGAACCAAAACACCTTAACTTTTAACTATAAATATTTTATGAAAAGTATAGCTGTATTCACTTCTGGAGGAGATGCCCCGGGCATGAACGCTTGTGTCAGATCAGTGGTTCGAAACGCCCTTTATTTGGGTATTGACGTTTATGGAGTTAAATATGGCTACAACGGGATGATAGAAGGAGATATCTATAAAATGAAATCTTATTCGGTGAGTAACATCATCCAACGCGGTGGAACCATTTTGAAATCTGCTCGATCCAAGGGATTCATGACACCAGAAGGTCGAAAAAAAGCATTTGAACAACTTCAAAAACGAGGTATTGAAGGCTTGGTCGCCATTGGAGGAGATGGTACCTTTACTGGGGCTAATTTATTTTACGAAGAATATGGTCTTCCGGTCATCGGCATCCCAGGGACGATTGACAACGACCTTTTTGGCTCAGACTATACCATTGGTTTCGATACAGCCGTAAACACGGCACTCAGTGCTATAGATTCAATCAGAGATACCGCCAACTCCCATGATCGAGTGTTCTTCATAGAAGTCATGGGACGAAACTCTGGCTATATTGCCATTCAATGCGGTATTGGAGGTGGTGCGGAAATGGTGATGGTGCCAGAAACGGCTACAACCGTCGATGACGTCATCCAAAATTTAAAAGAAGGTCGAGATAAAGACAAAACCTCATCTATCATCGTCGTGGCCGAAGGAGAAGTTCATGGAAATGCCCATGAAATTGCGGATAAAGTGCTCTCAGAATTACCTGAACTTGACATCAGAGTTTCCACCCTTGGGCATGTTCAGCGGGGAGGCACACCGACCGCTTTTGATCGTATTTTAGCCTCTAGATTGGGGATGGCCGCTGTCGAAGGTTTGGTCAATGGCAAAAAAGGTATGATGGTTGGTATCGTTGACAATCAAATCCAATATACCAGCTTTAAAATTGCCATTTCGAAATCTAAACCCATCGATGAAGATATGTTGCGCATGGTCAAGATATTAAGCATTTAACTGCTTTTCTATTTGGTCTAAAATTCTATCCCAATCCTCATTTGGATCTAACCAATTGATTTCAAGATCCTTTTGAAACCAGGTCAATTGCCTTTTCGCATATCTACGACTGTTTCTTTTGAGCAGACGAATGGTTTCTTCTCGATCATACTTATCTTCATAATACCCAAAAATCTCCGTATAGCCTAGGGTTTGAAGGGCATTGAGATGTTGATGCGGAATCAACGATTTTACTTCTTCAAAAAGACCTTTTTTAATCATCTGCTCCATGCGGCTGTCTATCTGTTGGTACAATACTTTTCGGTCTAAGGAGATACCCATTTTCAAATTTTCAAAAAGCCTAGGTGTCTTAGCTTTGCCATGAAAGGAACTAAAAGGCTGGCCGGTACTGCGAATGACCTCAATAGCTCTTTTTATACGCATCGGATTTTGCTGGTCCACTTGATTGAAATAAACAGGATCATTTTTCAATAATTCAGCTAAAAGTGGGTCCAATCCATTTTTTGAGACTTCCTCGTTGATTGCGCTGCGAAGGCCGGGGTCTATTATTGGGAATTCGTCCAATCCCTCCCAAACAGCCTTACAGAATAATCCCGAACCACCTACCATAATTAAGATCTCGTGTTCCTTAAACAGGTTATTTATTAAACCTAAAGCTGATTTCTCAAAATCACCCACACTAAACTCCTCCGTTATAGTATGTGAGTTAATGAAATGATGTGGAATCCTTTTTAATTCTTCTTCGGAAGGTTTTGCCGTTCCTGCATTTAATTCGCGATAAAATTGTCTCGAATCAGCAGAAATAATACTTGTTTTAAAATATGCTGCTAATTTCAAGGCTAGATCACTCTTGCCAGAAGCGGTGGGTCCTACGATAGATAATAATATGTTTTTAGGCTTCATTGGTTAGGTAAAATATGGCTCATTTAATCATAAATTTAAATCTCCCCATGTCCAGCAATTGAGGCCTAAAGTTAAGCCTATTTAAAATCAAATAAACCACCCATTAATATAGAATACCCAAAGTAAAAGAAGGAAAAAACTATTTCTAGTAATGAACAAAAATTAAAATCATTAACAGGTTTTATCTACGAATCCAGAGGTGTGCTAAAGGCATTAAAACCCACGTTAAAAAAAATAGTGAGGAAAATCTTGATTCAATTCATAAAATGAAGGGAGCAGTCACCTCTTTGAGCCTAAAATCATTTACGCATCAAGTGATCTTCATAGAAAAATTGATTATCCAAAATAAGTTTCTTAATTTGGGCTTTTAACTGAGAAAATTCAATCATTCTTTTCTTAAACTTCAAAAAATACAACGAATGATTAAAATCAAATGAACAAAAAAATACTCTTGGCAAAAGACCCTGTGGCGATCCAGAATCTCACTAAATAAATATTACTTCTGCAGAATTTCAATATTGATTCGGAAAAAAACGGTAAAAGAGCACTTGAAAAATTATCCAAACATGCCTAAGACCTCATACTCCTTGACATCAATATGCCGGTTATGGATGAACTTACAGGTACTTAGAAAATTAGAAATCATGAAGATCCTTCGATGCGTACCATTCCTATCATTGCCATCACGGGCAACGCAAAAAAAATATTCAAAATCGCAATATATTGACAAGGATATTAATGAGGTATTATACAAATCTCTAAATTATGACCACATGGTCCTGATGATTAATAAGTATATTTAAGACATGCAAATAAAGTATACCCCTCATTTTTTAAGTAAACTCGAAGATTTATTCTCTGAATCGACTTATATACTACGCTATGAAAAAGGTAATTTCCAATCTGGGTATTGCCTATTAAATGATTCCAAAATTGCCATAATTAATAAATACTTTCCCCTTGAAGGAAAAATAAACAGCCTTATAGACATCATAAGAACTATTAACCTCAATCCAGAAGAACTCAGCGAAAACAATAGAAAATTTTTTAGTGCCATTCGCCAAAATGAACTCAAATTTTGAAAATAACTGTTTTAGGATCGGGAACTTCGCAGGGCGTACCTGTCATCACTTGTGAATGTGAAGTCTGCAAGTCTCTGGACTTTCGCGATAAACGCTTAAGAAGCTCCATACATATTCAAACAGATAAATTAAGCTTGGTCGTAGATACAGGACCTGATTTTCGTCAGCAAATGCTCAATAACCAGATCCGTTATCTAGACGCCATTCTGTATACCCATGAGCACAAAGATCATACGGCGGGGATGGATGACGTAAGAAGCTTTAATTTCAAACAAAAGGCAGATATGCCCATCTATGCCAGGAAGCAAGTACTGGCCCAGCTTCGGCAAGAATTTGCCTATGTCTTTGCAGAAAAAAAATATCCGGGTACCCCAAAGATTTCAGAAAATATCATCTCAAATAACTCATTTAATATCCAGGAAGTCAACATCACACCCATCAATGTCATGCATCATAAACTGCCCGTTTTTGGATTTAGAATTGGTGATTTCACCTACATCACAGATGCCAATGCCATCGATGAAAAGGAGCTTGAGAAAATAAAAGGATCAAAGATTTTGATCCTCAATGCCTTGCAAAAGAAAGAGCACCTCAGTCATTTCAATCTAGATCAGGCCCTAGCTATTGCGCAGCAAATAGGTGCTGAGCAAACCTATTTCACACATATCAGTCATACCATGGGACTTCATCGGAGCGTAGCCAAAGAACTCCCCGAAAATATTTTCTTGGCCTATGATGGTCTAAAGTTAGATGTATAATGTACCATAATTATTATTTTATAAATCGACTTTCGGAAAAATTAAGCACCCTGCTCACCGGGGCACATCTCACGGCATGCTTCAGTCAAAATAAAAATGAGCTAATTTTTGGCTTTACATTATTAGATAATAGTCCTTTTTACATCCAAGCCAATTTAGACAGTCAACTTAATCTGTGGTGCTTTCCGGAAGTGTTCAATAGAGCCAAAAAAAATAGTGTTAATCTTTTTGAATCAATCATTGGGGAAAAAATCCTCGCCGTTAATCAAACACATTTTGATCGGTCCTTTGAACTATTATTAAGTGATCATAGCGCGCTCTTGTTCCAATTGTATAGTCGCAGATCAAACATCAGTTTAATCAATAAAAGCAAAGCCCCCCAGTCGTTTAAATCTAAACTAATGGCTCCCAATGATTCCCAATCATTGGCGCGCGACATTGATGTATCAACATTAAATGAAGAAAGCCTTGAGGCAATGGAAAAGACGTTTGATCAGGATATAAAGACTCACCTTAAAAGCAACACGCAATACGAGCAGCTGAATTTTAATGAGAAAAAAGCATTTATACCTGCCTTTATTGAATCCATGAATACTGCGCACCTATTTGTTACAGATCAGGGCCTACCCAAGATCAGCTTATTTGATACCGAACATCATTGCTTCAAAACTGATGATCCCATCATCGCTTGCAATGAACTCTACAAAATATTTACCCAAAAATATTTAACTCAGCAGAAAAAGGATGGAATCACGCGCGAACTCAACAAAAAACGAAAACAAGCTGCTAATTATATAGAGAAGAGTGAAGCAAAAATTGCCCATTTAAGGGACCGAAGAAGTCTTGAGGAAATCGCCCACATCATCATGGCCAATCTACATAATATCAATCCAAACGATGCCCAAATTGAAGTTCCAGATCTTTATCATGAGACCGCTAATATAACCATCAAATTGAAACCACAGATTTCTCCCCAAAAAAATGCAGAAATACTTTACAGAAAGTCTAAAAATCAAAGGCTTGAAATCAACAACATCACAGAAAACATAGTAGCTAAGAAAAAAGTCATCCGACAACTCGATCAGAAAATAGCGGCCATTGAACTCACTAAGGACTGGAAAGCGCTCCAACGCTTAATCAAAGCAACTCCTTCGGATGCGCCTGCCAAGGACCTCCCTTTCAATACTTTTTCAATGACTGATTACAGCATTTACGTAGGTAGAAATAATAAATCCAATGATATTTTAACCTTTGATTATGCAAAAAAAGGTGACCTATGGCTCCATGTTAAAGATGCTCCAGGCTCGCATGTGGTCATAAAAAAACAAGGTATTCTGCCCATTCCCAAGCCTGTTATTGAAAGGGCCGCAGCGCTAGCAGCCTATTTCTCTAAAAGAAAAACAGAAAACATGGCACCCGTCATGTATACTGAAAGAAAATATGTCAGAAAGATTAAAGGAAGTCTCCCGGGACAAGTAGCCGTCATGAAAGAAAAGGTACTATTGGTTCAACCCAAACTTTAAATCTCTTTGATTTTAATCATATTGGCATGTCCGTCCCAATGTTTGGGCATCGAAGAAGTAGTAATGTAAATATCTCCTTTAGTCATTAAGTTTTTTTCCAAAAGTATAGCCTCAATGTCACTGAGCGTATCATTGATAGAAGTCTCTTTATCATAAAAAAGTCCTTTGACTCCCCAAACCAAATTCATTTGCGTAAGCAAGGCCTTATTGTTGGTTACCAAAAAGATAGGGCAATTGGGCCGATACATGGCCACTCGATACCCACTGTATCCAGATTTACTCATCGTTACCATTGCTTTTGCATCACTGTCCTCAACCAGCGCGCAAGCCGACTTAATCAACATATCACTGAGCTGAGAACCTTCTCCTGAATTATTAAAGTCGTTTGTTTTATTGTAAAAAGCACTTCCCGCATGCTCAATATTTGCGATCGTATTGGCCATCGCCCGCACGGCTTCCACCGGATATTTACCGGAAGCAGACTCCGCCGAGAGCATGACAGCATCTGTTCCATCGAGTATCGCATTGGCGACATCATTGGTTTCTGCTCTTGTCGGTCTAGGATTATCAACCATACTTTCCATCATCTGGGTCGCCACGATGACAGGTTTACCTGATTGGTTACATTTCTCGATGATATTTTTTTGCCAAATAGGTACCTGTTCACCGGGGATTTCAACTCCTAAATCACCTCTGGCCACCATAACCCCATCTGTTGCAGCTATAATTTCATCAATATTTTCTAAGGCTTCAGGCTTTTCAACTTTGGCAATGATTTTAGTACGACTCCCAGCATCTTCCATCATCTTGCGCAGCTCTGTGATATCACTGGCTTTTCTTACAAAAGACAAAGCCACCCAGTCTAAATTTTGCCTTAAACCATATTCAAGATCCGCATGATCTTTCTCTGTCAATGAAGGTGCAGAAACTACCGTATTAGGCAGGTTAATTCCTTTTCTAGACTTCAAGGTACCTCCATAAACCACTTCAGTATGGACATCTTCTCCCTGGACTAAGGTGACTTTTACTTCTAAGTTCCCATCATCTATGAGTATAGAATCCCCTATGTTAACATCCTTGGCGAGTAATTTATATGATGTACTGACCTTATCTTTTGTACCCAGCACATCATTTGTAGTAATGATTAAGGTCTGGCCTTCAATAATTTCAACGCCGCCATTTTCAACTTGATCTACACGAATTTTAGGCCCTTGTAGATCTTGCAGCAATGCAATGTGTGTTCCTAATTCTGCATTGATCTCACGCACCATATCAATGGTTTTTTGATGATCTTCGTGGGTGCCGTGAGAGAAATTCAATCTGAAAACATCTGCGCCTGCCTTAATTAGTTCAATTAATATTTCTTTTTCTCTGGAAGCCGGACCCACCGTCGCTATGATTTTTGCTTTTTGGTGTACTCCTTGCATCCAATTTTTATCAGTGTAAGACATTCTCTTTATTTTTTATTTTATTTATATCTAGACGTGCCAGATAATCAATTTTATCAATTACTCGCAAATTATTTACCAACATTTGCAAATCAAAATGATCAATTTTAGATTCTAATTTCAAAAAATAATCAAATTGACTTAATTCGGGCAACAAAAGAGGGCTCTCGAAAGAAGAAATAATTAGTCGATTCCTTATAAGTGTATAAGTGTGTTGCTCTGATTTACAAATATAGTTTGAAATGATCATTTCTGAGTCATTATTAAGGTCAATATGGAGATCTGCAACTTTTACAAAATGAAAAACACCACTTTGATTTAAGTGCCAAGCAAGGCTGTATTCTTTGATACTTGAAACGATACCGAGCAATATGAAGCTATAATCCTGTTTAACAACGAGCTTATTCTTTTTCATTTATCTATTTTCAAAAAGCAAATATTTTTTATGAAGCCAAGATTTAGAGTTTATGCTTTTATGGTTAAATTAGAGATTAAAATTACAAAAATAAATACCCTCATCATCACTTGGATAAATCAAAGAGTTTGAATTTACATCGGATATGTATTTCTTTGCAAAGATTTTAAATTAAACATTAAAGAAATGTCAGAAATTGCTCAAAAAGTAACGGCGATCATTATAGATAAGCTAGGTGTTGAAGAGCCTGAGGTAACTACCGAAGCCAGCTTCACCAATGATCTGGGAGCCGACTCCCTTGATACAGTAGAATTAATCATGGAATTTGAAAAAGAATTTAATATTTCCATCCCTGACGACCAAGCTGAAAACATCGGTACGGTAGGACAGGCAATTACTTATTTGGAAGAAAACGTTAAATAAGTTCAGTTCAATACAAATGGAATTAAAACGTGTAGTTATAACAGGGGTTGGCGCCCTAACACCCATTGGCAACAATAGAGAAGAATATTGGTCAAATTTAGCAAAGGGTACTAATGGCGCTGGTCCCATCACACGTTTCGATCCAGAAAAATTCAGAACAAAGTTTGCCTGTGAGATAAAAAACTTTGATATCCTTGATCACTTAAATAGAAAAGAGATCAGGAAAATGGATCCAAATACGCAATTTGGAATGGTCGTAGGCGAAGAAGCTATCAAAGATTGTGGCATCAACTTGGAAACTATAGACAAAGATTCCGTAGGTGTTATTTGGGGATCTGGAATCGGAGGATTGAAAACATTTCAAGAAGAAGCCATTGCTTACGGATTGGGAGACGGTACCCCTAGATTTAACCCGTTTTTCATACCTAAAATGATCATTGACATTACTCCAGGTCTACTCTCCATCAAATATGGGTTTAGAGGTCCCAACTATGCAACAGTATCTGCATGTGCTTCCTCTAATCATGCCATTTATGACAGCTTTACTTACATAAGATTAGGTAAGTCTAAAATGATCTTAACTGGGGGCTCAGAAGCTGGGGTACAAATTGCTTCCATGGGTGGTTTCAATGCCATGAAAGCCCTTTCGGAGCGCAATGATGATCCATTAACCGCGTCAAGACCCTACGATAAAGACAGGGATGGTTTTGTTTTGGGTGAAGGAGCTGGTGCCCTCATGCTTGAAGAACTGGGACATGCCAAAGCAAGGGGAGCTAAGATATACGCGGAAGTTTTGGGAGGTGGAATGTCTGCAGATGCTTACCACATTACCGCACCTCACCCTGAGGGAACAGGAATTACCAAAGTCATGCAATATGCCCTCGAAGAGGCAGGCTTGAATGGAAATGAAATAGATTATGTAAATACCCACGGCACTTCTACGCCTTTGGGAGATTCTGGAGAAATAAAAGCCATTCAAAGAGTTTACGGCGACCATGCCTACGACCTAAATATCAGTTCGACCAAGTCCATGACGGGACATCTGCTGGGAGCGGCAGGAGCCATTGAGGCCATTGCCTGCCTTATGGCCATTGAAAAAGGAGTCATCCCTCCTACGATCAATCATTTTACAGATGATCCTGAGATTGATGCCAGACTCAACCTAACCTTTGATAAGGCTCAGAAAAGGAATGTGGATATTGTCATGAGCAACACCTTTGGGTTTGGAGGTCATAATACCTCACTTATTTTAGGTAAATACAAAGCTTAGTGCTTTTTCGTAATTTAGCGAGCCTACGTCACCTATTTTTATCAAAAAAAGAACGCGTTTTTTTAAACGCCATCCAATCCATCACCGGCCAACTTGTTTACAATGTTGGCCTCTACAAATTAGCGGTAAACCACAGCAGTGCTGCTGCCGTAAATTTCCACGGAATCAAAGAGTCTAATGAAAGATTAGAATATCTAGGCGATGCGGTGCTAGGCATGGTCGTAGCAGACTACTTGTTCACCCAATTTCCTTTTAAAGATGAAGGATTTCTGACAGAAATCAGATCAAAAATTGTCAATAGAGAATCCCTCAATCTGCTTTCAAGAAAAATAGGTTTGAATCAACTGATTAAATATCATAAGAATCAGTACGCGGTCATGCCTAAATCAATTTTTGGTGATTCTTTGGAAGCATTAGTTGGGGCCGTTTATAGAGATAAAGGGTTTTTGAAATGTCGCAAATTTATCATTGAAAAAATCATACTTGCCCATTATGATTTGGATGAGTTAATACACACCACCACCAATCATAAAAGTAAACTGATTGAGTGGGCACAAAAAGAAAATAAACAAATTTCCTTTAAAGTACTCGATTTAAACGACTCAATTAAGAAAAAACAATTTACCACACAAGTAGTCATTGACGAACAAGTTTACGAAATTGGCTATGGGTTAAGTAAAAAAAAGGCAGCGCAAGATGCTGCGAGGAGGACTTTAGAAGTATTGGAAGAGCAAATCGATGAGTAGAATTTTGCGTATTGGAGGCGCCTGCCTAAACCAAATTCCAATGGATTGGGACCATAATTTGAAAAACATTAAAGATGTCTTTCAAGAAGCTCAAAAAAATAACATTGAGCTGTTGTGTCTTCCCGAACTCTGTATTACCGGATATGGCTGTGAAGACATGTTTTTAAGTACCTGGCTTTGTGAGACCGCACAGGCCAAGTTGATTGAACTCCTCCCTTTCACCTCGGGCCTCACTACCTCTCTGGGTTTGCCCGTCCGATTTGAAGGCGAAATCTATAACTGTATTGCGATTATTAAAGATAAGAAAATTCTCGGTGTTTATGCCAAACATAATTTAGCGAATGACGGCATTCACTATGAAAAAAGATGGTTCTCCTCTTGGCCCTACCATAAAATAGAAACTTTAAATATTACCGGTCAATCTGTTCAGATCGGTGCTATTTCCATAGAAATAAAAAATATAAAGATTGGATTTGAAATTTGTGAAGATGCTTGGCAAGAGGATCGTCCCGCCAATCATTTAGCCACCCAAGGGATTGAACTCATACTCAATCCAAGCGCCAGCCATTTTGCTTTCGAAAAAGAAAAATACAGAGAACAACTGGTGGTCTCTAGTTCAAAAAAATTCAATTGCACCTACCTTTATACCAATCTACTTGGCAATGAAGCCGGTAGAATGATTTATGATGGCGATATTTTAATTGCTCAAAATGGAAATTTGATTGGACATAATACCCGATTTTCCTTCAAACCCTTCAATATACTCTATTGTGAGGTGGACTTTGATAGCCAAACCTCCTCCACAAATATAAAGAAAGATTATACGGGCAAACTCGAAGAAATGAGTCAAGCACTGCCCTTAGCCCTTTTTGATTACTTAATAAAAAGTAAAAACAAAGGGTTTGTACTCTCCTTGAGTGGGGGCGCTGATTCGAGCACTATTGCCATCATGGTACGTAGAATGGTGGAATTGGCCATTCAAGAATTAGGAATTACAACGGTAATAAAAAGGCTAAAGCTCCCTGTCGACTTAAAAAATATCAAGGAGATAATGGCTTCAATAATGGTTACTGCTTATCAAGGTACTCAAAACTCCTCTGCAGAAACCGCAGCCTCCGCACGGAAATTAGCTAAGTTCATAGGTGCTACCCATTATGAGTGGAACATTGATAACCAGGTCAAAGGATATTGCGATACCATTGAGGATGCCATTGGGAGAAAACTCACTTGGGATCAAGATGACATCACCCTACAAAATATCCAAGCTCGAAGTAGATCTCCCATCATTTGGATGTTGGCGAATATCAATCATTCCTTATTACTAACCACCTCCAATAGAAGCGAAGGTGATGTAGGCTATACGACTATGGACGGTGATACCAGTGGAAGTATCTCACCTATTGCTGCGGTAGATAAGTATTTTATTATGGAGTGGCTAAGATATGCCGAAACTACCTTAAACTATACCGCACTGAGTCACGTAAACAACCTTGCCCCTACAGCAGAACTGAGACCTCTAAATAAAAAACAAGAAGATGAAACAGATCTCATGCCTTACAAGGTTTTAGTGAAAATTGAACGATGGGCCATCCAACATAAATATTCTCCCTCCATGATCTACGAAAAAATGCAGCCCCAATATGGGACAGGTATTAAAAGTTGGATCAAGAAATTTTTTAGACTTTGGTCTATTAATCAATGGAAAAGAGAACGGCTAGCACCAAGCTTTCATATGGATGCCTTTAATGTAGATCCAAGGACTTGGTGTAGATTCCCCATCTTATCTAGTGGATTCAAAGAAGAATTGGATGAACTGGATAAAATATGATTCTAAGGAACAGGATCGTGTCCACTCCGCCCCCAAGGATGACAAGCAGAGAACCTTTGAGCAGCTAAAAATAATCCTTTGAATGCTCCATGCTTTATAATGGCCTCTTTGGCATAATGAGAACACGTTGGGGTAAACCTACAGGAACTTGGTAAAAATGGAGAAATGCTGAGTTGATAGATAACAATGGGTAAGGTCAACAACTTGCGAAAAAGCATCTTCATGATGCAATACTAGAGAATTGATTTGGTCTAATCAATATTTTTAGTTCTGTTTGCGTTCTTAATTGGGAAGATACTACGCTTGAACACATCAGCTTGAATAATTACCACTATTTACTTGTTTTTATTTTCATTCTTTCAATTCCACAATTGAAAGCTCAGAATGCATCTGATCTTCCTTTGGATGACTCACTATTAAGGGTCGATGAGATTTTTATTTTAGGAAATAAAAAGACTAAAGAAAAAATTATTCTTAGAGAAATGAATTTAAAAAAGGGAACTTATAGCACGCTCGATGATATCAAAAAAAGTATTGAATTAGATAAAATAAATATCATCAATACCAATTTATTCAATGCCGTCTCTATTGAGATTTTAGAAGACTCTGAAAAAGCATCGATCAATATTTTTGTTCAAGTTGATGAGCGATGGTATTTTTTTCCCTCACCGTTGTTAGATATAGCTGATCGGAATTTGATGGATTGGCTGATCAACAGAGAAGGTGATGTCAACCGTTTCAATTATGGTTTGAGACTTACTCAGTATAACCTTGGAGGTCAAAATAAAACATTGAAATTCATAGGAAAAGTAGGTTTTGAAAGAAATTTACTCATTGATTATACGATTCCTTTCATTGATAAAAATCAAAAACATGGTTTAAAATTTACCTATTCTTACAACGAAAGTGAGAATGCCTCTTACATAACCAAAGATCATGTACCTGATTTTTTTGATTCGGATGTCATCAATAAAAAACAATATTTTGCTTCGACCAGTTATACCTATCGCCCCTCCTTTTACAATTTTCATCAAATCAGTTTAAGCTATCTGCATAGCGAAATATCTGATACTGTTCTGCTCTTAAATCCTAATTACCATTTCAACCAAGAAAAAAAACAATCCTATTTTGGAATGAGTTATAATTTTATCAGTGATCATCGAAATAACAAACGTTTTACTACTTCAGGAACGTTTTTAGAAGCTTCTATTGAAAATATTGGCTTGGGACATCTAAATCAATTTAATATTTCTACGATTAGCCTCAAATTCAATAAATATACTCCTCTGGGCAATGAGTTTTTTTTAGCCAATGGCATCATGGGACTCCAAACCTTCCCTGAAGAGCAACCCTATTTCAACTATCAAGGACTCGGGTACAATCAAGTCCTGGTGCGGGGTTTTGAGTTAGACTTAATCGAAGGTTCTAGTTTTTTACTTCAAAAAAACACAATAAGAAAAAAGATTTTTGACTGGTCGAAAGACATCCGAAACGTCATGTCCATCTCCCAATTTGCTCAATTTAGAATGGCCACTTACTTCAAATTCTTTGCTGACTTTGGTTGGGTAGATAATTATCCTAACTATGAAATCAGCAGTAGCCTAACCAATCAATTACTTTATAGTTTCGGAGTAGGTTTAGACCTCGTTGCGATGTATGACATGGTCCTGCGTTTGGAATACTCCTATAATTCTGAAAATGAACGTAATTTTGCTCTGAATATAAAGGCCGACCTTTAGTCAAATTGCTTCCATTTTTTCTTTTTTCCCTGCCGATTGTATTTATACCAAAGCCCTATTTGTTTTCCCTGATCAAATGCTCCTACGTACTGAAGTTGACCTAATTCATCGTAGTATTGCCACGGACCTGACTCCAATCCAGAGACCAATGTACCCTCTTGCCAAAGCGCCCCCTGTTCATAAAAGAATTGCCAATGACCAACGGGAGTTCCTTGCTCGTAATTACCCCTTCTTTTCAAATTCCCATTGGGATGATAAAATTCCCATATCCCCGAATACAAATTATTGAGATACCACCCTTTCTTTTCTAAGGCTCCTGCTTCATGATAATAAAACGCAGAATCTTGTAAAGCATCTTGGCCCCAAATTTCAATGGCTTGCAAGGTTCCATTAGGATAATAATACTGCTGCTTTCCATCCAAACTACCTTCACGATAAACGAGTTGTGCACTCAGAGCGCCACTGGCATAATAGAAATTCCAGTCACCCACTCTCTGATCATCAATACTCAGGCCTATGGATTTCATCTCACCAGAATCCTGGTAGTAGGTCGTGTCCTGAGCGGCAAGTACTAAAGTAACTGACCACATTAATATCAATATTGGTAACCTTAAAATCATAGCTCACCTAAAGTTAATTGCATTATACACACAATAAAATTAATATTTAATGAATGATCTGGCTAATAACACTGAGCAGATCAGGTTGTATTAACTGTACTGAATATGATTAAGAAATTTTCATTTACCGCTATCCTATCATTCAGCATCCTCAAGAGTATCGGACAGATAGCCAAACCTACTGGAGGCGCGCGAAGCGCGGAGATGTCAGGAGCCTCTCTCACGTTGAGCGACGGATGGTCTATATTCAATAATAGTGGTGCCTTGGGTAGCATTGAGCAGTCTCATTATTTTTTGGGCTACAAGCGCCCATTTGGTCTCTCTGTTTTTCAAACGCTGGCGGCAGGCTATGTACATCATTCCGAAAAGTATAATTTAGGTGTCGCCGTCTTGAAATTTGGAGATCTCTTTTACAATGAACAACAAATACGCATAGGTATAGGCAATAAAATACAAAGATTCTCATTGGCTGGATCTCTAATTATCAACCAGTTTCATGTAGACCCTAACCCAACAAGCATTATGTTTTCTTTCATTTGGGAGGTTTGGCCAATCTCATGCCCACCCTGCTATTAGGTATGTCCATAAGTAATGCTAACACCTTATGGTATCGAGAAGTGACGACCTCAATTCCTATGATTTTAAAACTAGGCCTCTCTTATTATCCGATTACTGATCTTAAACTCAATGGAGAAATAGAACAAGCTACACTCACCGATCACTTATTCAAATTTGGCTTAGAATACGAAGTCGTGAAACAACTTCTTTTCCGAACAGGTTTTAACACCAAAGTTCAATCGTTTTCAGTAGATCAAGGTCTATTGATTCAAAAATTTACATTGGATTATGCCTTCACTGAGCAACCTAAATTAGGGTCTATTCACGAATTTTATATAGGCTTTCGATGAAATTAAAGCTCAAATTAATTTTAGGGATATTAGGGATCCTCATCCGCATACCATTATACGCTCAAACCCATCAAGTAATTGATATTGAACAGCTACTTACCAATTTATCTCAAACTGAAAATAGAGAGCTGAACTACGACGATAACTATCAGCAACTCATCCATATTATGGAAGCGCCCTTCGACCTCAACCAGGTGATTGAAAATGAACTCTCCTCATTGCCTTTTTTGGAGAGCCGTCAGATCCGGGGCCTTTCAAGATACCGAGCAGCGCAAGGTCCGTTTTACAATTTATATGAATTGTAAGCTGTACCCGGGCTCGATGCCGTAGATATCCAGCAACTACTCCCGTTCATCACCATAAAAGGAAATAGCCCTACAACTTCACTGCCCTTAGACCAAAATTCTCTTTTATTGCGCCAGACGCAACCCCTTCAAAAAGCCAAGAGTTACCAAGATTCCTCATATCAAGGCCAAAACACCCATGTTTTTTTTTAAATTGAAATTAAAAAATAACCCTCGATTTGACGTGGGCTTAATCGGAGAAAAAGATAGTGGCGAATCCTTTACCTGGAACCAAAAATCGAAAGGATTTGACTTTTATTCTGCCTACATCCAGGTGAAAGACCGCGGTCCCTTAAAAAATTTAATTTTTGATGATTATCGATTACAGATGGGACAAGGGTTGGTTTATGGCTCAAGATATGCTCCTGGAAAAAGGCGGGAGACCCTTCTGGCAGTACGCATAAATGGCTTAAATTTACGGCCCTATCATTCCCTCAGAGAAACCGGCTTTTTCCGAGGTGTCATAACCACATTTGACTTCTCTCAGATCCAATTTGGTGGGCATGCCTCCTTACTCAAACAGGATGGGAATATCAGCAATGATGGCCTCATGGCCTCTGACTATGTCAGCAGTTCACAAAAATCAGGGCTGCACCAAACTTCCAGCCAAATCGAAGCCAAAAATAGTCTGAATGAGCATTCATTAGGTAGCTTTATTGCGCTCAAACCAACCCGTTCATTGCGTGTGGGCATCAAGTATTTGGCCAGTCATTTCTCAATTCCTCTCACTGCCAACAGATCCTTGTCCCATGCTTTTTATGGAGATAATAAACAAATAGGGAGTCTGTACTATGATTGGAATTTTGAAAATTTTTTAATCTTTGGTGAAAGTGCTATTTCTCAATCGGGAGGCAAAGGTTGGGTAACAGGTATAATGGTCAATTTACTTCCTGAAATAGACCTCAGTATGGTTTACAGAAACTATGATTCAGATTTTCATAGTTTCTATGGAAAGGCCTTCGGAGAAAAAAATGTTAATAACAACGAGAAAGGCCTCTATTGGAGTTTAAAGATCAAACCCAATACAAAGCATTTATTCACGCCTATTATGACCTATTCAGGTTTGACGCTTTACAATATCAAGTGTACGGCCCTGCTCAAGGCTTTGAGTATTTAGCCTCCTATCGGTACACAACCGATAGGGAAACGCCGTTGGCTGTGTATTACCGCAAACAGCATAAACCCATGAATGTGGTAAATGAAAATTGTAAAATACGGGAAGTTAATAGCATCGCTAAACATAATTATTGGTTGAGCGTGAATAAAAAAGTCACAAATTACCTTGAATTAAAATCTCGACTTCAATTCAGTTATGCACACTAGGCAGGTATTTCAAAAAATGATTATCTGGCCCTTCAGGATGTTATTCTGCGCAAGAAACAGTTTAGTTTCAGCACCCAAATCGCCATCTCTCATACCCAGGACTATGCCAACAGACAATATGCCTATGAACGTGATGTGCGCTATCGACTTGAAATGCCCCCTTATCAAGGTTCAGGCTTGCGGAGCTATCTGCTTTTTGAATACAAAATGAATGCTAAAATTATCTTTTGGATCAAGTATGGAAAATTCTATTATCCCCAACAAGATACAGCGGGTACTAGGCTTGCCCAAACTCATGGGTCTCAAAGATCAAGCCTAAGAAGTCAAATTTATATTAAATGGTGAATAATCTGTTGAATCTTCCTTAAAAGAGTACTGAAATAGAATGGGATATTGATCTGAGAAAGTAACAATTAAAATAAACCTGGATGTAGATCAATTCATAGAAGTACAACTATATTTGCCATGAATTTTATAATAATGCATCCGTAGTTCAACTGGATAGAATACCAGATTTCGGCTCTGGGGGTTGAGGGTTCGAATCCTTCCGGATGCACAAAAGGTCTTTTGAATCAAAAGACCTTTTTTAACGCTCTTTCAAGGTTTCCATAGGGTATTCATCCCTACCCGTCAGCTATCAACACTCAAAAAAAAGGAATAACTCCGGACAAAAAAATAGAAAAAAAGCCTTTTTACATTTGTTAAAAAATCATAAAACCTACTCAATTAAGAGGTTTGAATAGCGGTAATCTTTGGGATTATCCAATTTTCATTAGCTTTACATTTCAGATAAGGTATGAAAACTGATCGGAAACTAGAAAATATGCTTAAATCTTTGCTATCGCTCTTATTGTCATTGACCATTCTTTTTGGTTCAATGGGCATATCAGTGTACAAGCATACCTGCAAGCTGTTCGATCAAACAGAGACGACTTTTTTTCAGCCAAAACCCTGCTGTGAAAGCGCAAATGATAAAGGTTTAGCCATCGATGTCCCTTGTTGCAGCTCAGAAGTTTCGCAGTTTGAAATACCTACAGCAGCTTTGTCGTTGGATATTGACCCAACCCAATTTATTAGCCTTTCGGTGATAAAAGAACCTGCGCACCCAACTAGTACTATGGGTGAAGACCTACTCCCCATAAAACAACCGATTCAGATACCTCCCTTGATTGAAGAAGATCCTCAATCTTGGAACCAAGTCTATATTATCTAGGCCCATAGTTTTAGGATTCGTCCTGATTGCAATTTTTCTATTGCCAGTTACCTTAAAATAACTGAATCCAACTATGTTAGATAAAATAATATTATATTTTCTTAAATATCGACTGATTACCCTGATTCTCTTGGTCATATTGATCAGCTGGGGTATTATGGTCTCCCCCTTTTATGGGGGAGACCAAGCCACAGCCCTTACAAGAGTTTCTGTGGATGCCCTTCCTGACATTGGCGAAAACCAACAAATTGTTTTTACCGAATGGCCCGGTAGATCTCCTCAAGATATTGAGGATCAAATCACCAATCCGCTCACCTCTACCTTGTTGGGAATCTCTGGTGTAACATCCATCCGAAGCTCCTCAATTTTTGGTTTTTCAAGTATTTACGTAATTTTTAATGATGACAAAGAGTACTATTGGACGAGAGCTCGAATCTTAGAAAAATTAAATGCATTACCCAATGATTTATTGCCCGAAAACATCCGCCCTACCCTCGGACCCGATGCTACCGCACTGGGACAAATATTTTGGTATACCATCGAAGGTCGTGATACCCAAGGAAACACTACAGGCGGCTGGGATTTGCATGAAATCCGATCCGTTCAGGACTTTTATGTCAAATACGGTCTAAGCGCAGTTCAAGGGGTATCAGAAGTCGCCTCCATTGGAGGGTTTGTTCAAGAATATCAAGTAGATGTAGATCCTGATCTGTTGAAAACTTATGACGTATCTATTGACCAAGTCGTTAGGGCCGTGAAAAATGCCAATAGAGACGTGGGTGCCAAAACGATGGAAATTAATAAAATCGAGTACCTGATTAGGGGATTGGGCAACCTCACCTCCGTCTCAGATCTAGAATATGCTGTCGTAAAAATGAAGGGTGAGGTTCCCTTAAGGATCAAAGACATAGCGCAGGTAGCCATAGGCCCCGAAATCCGAAGAGGTATTTTAGATAAGGAAGGCGCTGAAGTCGTAGGTGGTGTGGTGGTTTCTAGATTTGGTGCCAATCCGATGGAAGTCATCGAAGCAATCAAAAGAAAAATCAGCGTACTAGAGCAAGGAATGCCCAAAAAAATCCTTGAAAATGGGATAGAGAGTACCTTGACCATCGTCCCCTTTTATGACCGCACAAAACTCATCAAAGAGACCCTAAATACCTTATGGGATGCCCTAACCCTTGAGGTATTGATCACCATTATTATCGTACTGATCATGTTGTTTAATCTCAGAGCTTCCTTGATGATCGCTGCAGTATTGCCCATCTCTATATTGATCGTATTTATACTGATGAGGATGTTTAATGTAGAAGCAAATATTGTCGCCTTGTCAGGCATTGCCATCGCGATTGGTACCTTGGTGGATTTGGGCATTATTTTATCTGAAAACATCATTCGCCATCTTAAAGAGGGTCATGAATCTCTATTTGAAAAGATAAAAACCGCAACTCAGGAAGTGAGTGGTGCCATCCTTACTGCAGTCGCTACCACCATCATCAGTTTCATCCCCATTTTTGTCCTTGAAGCTGCGGAAGGAAAATTATTTAGGCCTTTGGCATATACCAAAACTTTTGCCTTGGTGACGGCCTTACTGCTTACTTTATTGGTACTCCCTACCCTTGCCTATTTCCTTTTTGGAATCAAAGTCAAGGAGAAAAAAATCAATATGCTCTTCAATGTACTCCTCATTGCGGCCGGCTGCGTATTGCTGTGGATATTGCCCTGGGCGAGCCTATTCATGATGGTATTGGGCCTCTCAGGGTTTTTAAAGACTTACGGGCCGTGGGATAACTGCTGGGTAAAAAACCTTCCCATAGGCCTCATGACCGTGACCAGTATCGGACTGCTGGCCGCACATTGGATGCCTTTGGGCTTAAATGAAGCCTTGCTTTTAAATATCTTCTTCATTGTCCTCATCTTAGGTATCATCCTAGGGCTCCTGGCACTCATTACCATCAAATACGAATACATTTTGAACAAGTGTCTGACCTGTAAAAAGACTTTCTTAAGTATCCCTGTGTTACTGATCTTCTTGGCTGTCCATATTTGGTTGGGCTTTGAAAAAGTAGCGTCCCCATTAACCAGTGCCATGGAGCGAGTCGGTTTAACACCCGATCAATATGGGCCCTTCATCGGTTTAAATAATCAATTCCCTGGCCTAAATTCAGAATTTATGCCCAGCTTAAATGAGGGCAGCTTTTTACTCATGCCCTCCGCCATGTCACATATTGGCATAGAGGAAAATAAGAATATATTACAAACCATTGATCGCCGCGTGGCCCATATTCCTGAGATTTCATCTGTGGTTGGCAAGCTGGGTAGGGTCAACTCAGCCCTTGACCCCGCTCCCATCTCGATGTATGAGAATACCATCAATTACAAACCTGAATACTATAAAAATGACCAGGGAGACCTTGTTAAATTCAAAACAGATGAATCACAACGCTTCCTCTTGAAATCCGGCATGAGCTATACCAATGACGAAATACTCAACCAAGCCCTGAGTCTTGATGATTTGGTAGTGGACCCCAAAGGAAGCTATTTTCGAAATTGGAGATCCAAAATTAGATCTTCAGATGATATTTGGGAGGAAATTGTTTTGGAATCAAAAGTTTTAGGTGTCACCTCTGCTCCTAAGCTGCAGCCTATAGAAACTCGACTCATCATGCTCCAATCAGGTATGCGATCGCCCATTGGTATCAAAATATTTGGCCCTGATCTACAAAGCATCAACGATTTCTCCTTCCAACTAGAGCCTTTCATTAGGCAAGCGAAATCCGTAAATCCAGAAACTGTATTTGCCGATAACATCATCGGAAAGCCCTATATCATAATTCATTTAGAACGTGAAATGATTGCTAAGTACGGCCTCTCTCTTGAATCCGTTCAGCAACATATAGAAACGGCAATCGGAGGCGTTAAAGTTGGAACCGCTGTCAATGGAAAGAAAAGATATCCCATTCGGGTAAGATATCCCCGAGAGCGCCGCGACCACCCTGAAGCCTTGATGAATATTTATGTAAATACCCCTACGGGCGGACAGGTAAAACTCGGAGATTTGGTCACCTTGGACTACGAACGGGGGCCCCAAGTCATAAAAAGTGAAGATGCCTTTTTACTTGGCTATCTATTGTTGGATAAATACTCCCAATATGAGGTCAAGGAGGTCATCCAAGAATTGAATGAAATCATCCAAGAAAATATAGAAAATGGGAGCCTCATCGTACCCACCGGAGTTCATTATGAGTTTGACGGTAGTTTTAAGCATCAAATTCGTGCCGAAAAACGATTGATGATCATCGTGCCCTTGGTACTCTTAGTCATTTTCATCATCCTTTACATGCAATTCAAATCAATCACTACTTCCATAATGGTCTTTTTTGGGATTGCCATGGCCTTTAGTGGGGGTTTTATTATGATTGGCCTTTACCAGACCGATTGGTTTTTAAATTTCTCCCTTTTTGGCGCCCCTATGCGGGAGGTCTTTCAAATACAACCCATCAATTTGAGTGTGGCCGTTTGGGTAGGCTTTATTGCCTTATTTGGCATCGCTACGGACGACGGGGTCTTGATGGGTACTTATTTGAATCAAAATTTCCAAAAAAAGAAGCCGAGCACAGTTGCCGAGATCCGGAAAGCTACCACAGAAGCGGGCCTTCGTAGGATTAGACCTGCAGTCATGACCACAGCTACCACTTTGATCGCCTTATTACCGATTTTAACTTCATCAGGACGGGGCAGTGACATCATGATTCCTATGGCCATTCCTATTTTCGGAGGTATGTTCATCGCATCCATTACTTATTTTATCGTACCTGTGTTGTATAGCTGGCAAAAAGAAATCCAACTTAAAAAAGGAAAATCATGAGAAATTATCTTGCTTTTTTGCTTTTAATTCTGGCAGCCCATACGGCTATGAATCAATCCTTGGATGATTACTTGGAGGTGGCCTTACAAAACAATCCTGACCTCAAGGCCGCTTATTTTTCCTTTGAAGCCCAATTAGAAAAAGTGGAGCAAGTAAAATTTCTGACCAACCCAACCCTGGGTTTTGGCTACTTCATATCGCCCATTGAAACCCGACTTGGATCACAGCAAACCAAAATATCCTTGAGTCAAATATTTCCTTGGTTTGGAACCTTAAGTGCAAAAAAAGCTGCTGCCTCCTTGATAGCAGCAGCTCAGTTTGAACAATTCAGAAGTAAGCAAGCCTTGCTCACCTTTAAGGTAAAAACTGCTTATTATAACTATTTAGAAGCCTTGGAGTTATTGGAAATTCATCGCCAAAACTTGAGTATTATGAAATCTCATAAGAACATGGCCAAAATAGCCTATAGTAATGGTAAAAGCAAAAACACAGAGGTCTTGGATGCCAACCTCATGTTGGATGAAATCACGAGCAATATCCAGATATTGGACCAACGATTAGATCTCTTAAAACGATCCTTTAACCGACTCTTGAACCGTCCAGATAGCCTCAAGATCACCGCCACTACTTTGGCTGAACCCACTGATCTTAATATCAATAAGGACCCTGACAGCACGCTGGCCCATCATCCAAAAATGGCTGCCTTGGAGCAGCAAATGGCCGCAGCCATCATCGATGAAAACGTAGCTCGTAAAAATGGACTTCCCCAAATTGGAGTGGGCATTGATTATATGGTCATTCAACCTCTAGATGGTTCAATGGTAAAAAATAATGGTAAAGATGCCTTGATGCCTATGGTTTCTTTGAGTCTGCCCATTTTCAGAAAAAAATACCAAAGCCAAATCCGAGAAATTCAACTGTATCAAAAACAATTGGCCGCTCAAAAAAAACAGCTCCAAAATACCTTGACCATTGAATGGGTTACGGCCCAAAATCAACGCTTTGAATCACAGGCACAATATGATCTTGATGAGAAAAGAATTCAAAATGCCAATCAAAAGATCACCTTCGCCTTCAGTGACTTTAGGGTTGCCAATGGGAACTTTAAGAACATCCTGGAAGCTCAAAAAAACTTATTGAAATTTAAACTGAGTCAAGTGACTTGGAAAAGGAATTATGCTGAAGCATTGGCTAAAATGACTTACCTCATCTCCAAAGAATTATGAAAATTTTATCAAAAACTATCATTTTCCCCTTGATATTAGGTTTAGGTATTTTTATAGGTTGGATATCCAACACAGGTACTCCCACTGTTTCCTCTGAAGTACATGAGCATGGCACATCCGCAGTGTATAGTTGCTCAATGCATCCGCAAATAAGGCAAAACCAACCGGGTACCTGTCCTCTATGCGGGATGAATCTGGTCCCATCCACAAATCTCCAAACAACCACCGATCCCAACGCCATACAACTGTCCAAAGATGCCCAAAAACTAGCAGACATTCAGACGCTAAAAGTCACAAAATCATCTCCTTCAGTGACCTTACATCTCAATGGTAGGGTGCTGGCTGATAAAAGAAAAATAGCCGTTCAGACCACGCACATCTCGGGTCAAATAGAAAAACTCTTGATTGGGTCAAAAGGACAATATATAAAAGCCGGTGAAATCATCGCTTATGTCTATTCGCCAGATCTAATCGAAGCCCAAAACGAATTATTTGAAGCCTTCAAAATGAAAGAGGCTCAGCCTGAGCTCTTTGAAGCTACACGAAAAAAATTAGAAAATTGGAAACTAACCTCTGCTCAGATTGATACCATTCTGAGATTGGGTGAGCCCATTGAAAGCTTTCCTTTGGTCTCTGAATGGACAGGCATGATTCTAGATAAATATGTCAGCAAGGGTTCACACATCGAACGGGGTACCCAGCTTTACGAAGTCGCCAATCTCAAGAGCGTTTGGGTCACCTTTGATCTTTATGAAACCGATCTAAAAACTGTCCATGTTGGGGATAAAATCAATATGGAATTTTCATCCTATCCTGGAAAAATATTTATAGGACAAGTAAATTTCATCAATCCCATTGTGGATCCCGCAACACAAGTAGCCCAAATTAGGGTCATCTATACCAATACTTTGAAACCCGTTTATCCAGGCACGAGTGTCAAAGGGCTATTGAATAGCCAACCAAAAGATGATCAGAAAATCATCATTTTACCCAAAACCGCAGTATTATGGACGGGGAAAAGATCTATTGTTTATGTCAAAGATCCGAAATCAAATGAGCCCACCTTCCATTTGCGTGAGGTAATCCTAGGCGCTTTAAATACCTCGGGCTATGCCATAGAAAAAGGCCTAGAAGTAGGTGAAGAAGTAGTGGTCAACGGAGTTTTTACCCTCGATGCGGCCGCACAACTAGCCGGAAAAAACAGTATGATGAACTTACCCCACCTCAAGACCTCCAAGGAGTCGTTGGATGAAAAGAAGACTGGGAAAATAAATCCATCCCCATCTGTATCGCTCACCCTCAAAAAAATGACCGATGCCTACATAAATATAAAAAATGCGTTGGCACTGAAAAATCATAATATCATAACATCAGAAGCTGCATTGTTCATCAGTCAACTCGGCGATCAAAAGAATTTTTCAGCGGATATTGATCAGCCTACCCTCATTCAGTTAAATAAAGTGATCCATAAAATAAATAAAACAAAAAAAATAAGTGAAGTCTATGGGCCTTTTGCAGAAATAAGCGATTTTTTTTATGATTTTCTTGACCATTACAAAATTAAAAACTTAACACTGTTTCGACAATATTGTCCGATGGCATTTGATAATAAAGGAGCCTATTGGCTCAGCAATACCCAAGAAATCTACAATCCTTATTTTGGAGAGGAAATGAGGTTTTGTGGAGAAATTAAAGAACAATTAAACTAAAACTATTCGATGAACACGAAACCCATGAAACGAATCCAATGGATGATTCTCGCAGTAGGGCTCAGTTACTGTACGACGCCTACTACCCCTTCCGATCATTCAAAGCACCTGGCTCGTGAACAATCAAAATCTTCAGAAAAACGTCATAATACTTCAGATTCCCTGATTTTAATGGACTATATGAAGATAAAAGATGCCTTGGTCGCCTCCGATAGCGAAAAGGTCTCCAAACTTTCCAAAACCTTTTTAAATGATCTTAAAAATGAAATTAATCCTACATCAGAGGCATTGTCTGAGGCGGCAGACAGCTTATTAAATGCGCTGGACCTAGATATGCAGAGGCAGGCATTTAAATCAGTCACTGAAGTCATCACCCAATGGATCAAAGCATCAAATACACAAGAAACTTTATTTGTCCAATTTTGTCCCATGGCCTTCAAGGGGCAAGGCGCTACTTGGCTGAGCTTGACAGAGGAAATTATAAATCCTTATTTTGGGACCCTGATGCTAAATTGTGGATATATTGACGAAAAAATCAACTAGATGAGAATCATCCCTTTACTTTTCTTATGTTTCACTCTTATCCGATGCTCAGGAAGTAAGGAGAAACCGGTTGAGACTAATGATTCAACAAAACCAATGGGTATCCCAAAAATGCTTGAAAGAAATGGAGCGCCCGTTGATTTTGGAAAATTAAAGGGTAAAATATTGATCGTCAATCTCTGGGCTACTTGGTGCATGCCCTGTGTCAAAGAGATGCCAGACTTGTTGGCATTGACCAAAATATTACCTTCTGATCAGTTTGAACTACTGTTGGCTACAGATCAGAGTATGAAAACGATAGATAAATTTGTTTCCAAACGAGGACTTGATCTCCATTATGTTCAACTGCAAAACAGTGTGGAATCTTTGGGCGTTTATGCCCTGCCCACTACCTTGATCTATGATCGATCAGGAGAAGAAATTCACAGATTATTGGGTGATACAGGTTGGACCAGTGAGGAAACCCTCTCATTGTTTAATAATATGTTGCACTGATGTCGACTCATTCCGGCGAGACTACTGCATATCAGCGGTAAGATCAGTTTCTGAGCACGTCCATAAAGACAACTACATTTTATTGGCTGATTTTATCAATTTCCGATTGATCCATGATATTGTCCTGGTCATGATTTCATTTTTATCATCAAGTCCTTACTTTGAGATGAACGAGAACATGGCTATATTGCATAGAGAGGAGGTGATTTCTCAGCGTACCCTCATTAACGAACATTCCATGAAATATATTTCACTCATAGGCTTCATGATTTTCTTCAGTGCATGCAGTCAAGAAGCTGGGTTACATCAAACAAGTGTTGAGCTCTTCAAGGGTCCCGCTCATGAAGGTACTTCTTTACCCTTTCTTAAAGTGGGAGAAGATCATCAGCTATATCTCAGTTGGGTCGGGGAGACCGAAGACCGATCGACCCTTTATTTTGCTTCTTTGGAAAAAGAAAATAAATGGAGTGATACGGAAATCATTGCATCAGGCACCAATTGGTTTGTGAATTGGGCGGATTATCCATCTCTTAACATAGATAGCCAAGGAAATAAAATCAGCCATTTTTTGGCTAAAAGCTCATCAGGCACCTATTCATACGACGTCAATCTGACCATGAGTATGGATTCACAAGCTTGGAGTTCAAGCATCATCCCTCATGATGATCAAACACCCACCGAACATGGCTTTGCCTCTATTCTCCCCATGCCCAACCAAACTTTCACCGCGGTTTGGCTCGATGGCAGAAATACGGGTACAAAATCCGATGATAAGCATGGTCAAGGAGCGATGACCCTTAGAACAGCCAATATCAATCTACAAGGAGTTATCACCGAGCCAACGGAGCTAGACGCACGAGTATGTGACTGCTGTCAAACAAGTGGCGCGCTGACCTCTGCAGGTCCTGTCTTTGTTTATAGAGATCGTACAGAGGAGGAATACCGAGATATATCCATCGTAAGAAAAGTAAAGGGGCAATGGACGGCACCTAAAACCGTATTCAATGACCAATGGAAAATTGCGGGCTGTCCGGTGAATGGGCCGCGCATCGTGGCACAAGAAGACCAGGTAGCCGTAGCCTGGTTTTCAGCACCCAATGATGTCCCTCAAGTAAAAATAATCTTCTCAAAAGATGCCGGCGCCACCTTTGAAGCCCCGATCGTCATAGATAACCGCAATCCACTGGGAAGAGTAGATGTAGCCATGGATGAAAAAGGGACGGCCTTTGTGAGTTGGTTGAGTTTTCAAGATGAGAAATCCCAAATCAAAGCAATAGCAGTCAATTCTACTGGCATCATAGGAAACCCTATCGTCATCTCAGAAACCAATAGTTCAAGATCCAGTGGTTTTCCTCAAATGGAATTACTTGAAAATCAATTGCATTTCGCCTGGACAACATCGCAAGATGATCGTCATCACATCAAACATGCAAAAGTGAGTTTATAACCAAAATGAATGGGCATGCGCAACGCAGGACTCACCTTTTTTTTATGAACCTTTATTGAAATTCAGCCTCCATCTGCCCCCAAAAACATAGTTATTTTGTAGGAACCAAAAACTTTGACTTGCCCTATCCGTTTCTGCTGGCGGGGTTAAAATATCGGGCATATTGATATAGCCTGATTTTAATTCGGTTTGTAAAAAGAAATGCTTTAAAAAGCTCAGCTCAATACCAACCATAAAACTCACGCCATAGCCCGCTACATGCCACTTATCAATGGGTTCAAAATCCATCAGTGTAGTACCGGTCCGTGGATATAGAAAACCTATCCCAAAGCCTTCAAGGACGCCAAATGTCATGTCCAAAAAGTTGACAGATATCATCGGATCAAAACGTCTGATTTCGACATTGAAATAGTTAAGCCCATCGGTATGCTCAAACAATAAAAAATCTTGGGTCAACACCATAGATTCATTGACATATACCCCATCCCAAACGCCGTTTAGGTCGATATAACCATTGATATCGACCAATTGATCGTTTTGCATGACATACTTCATGTGATCCTGACCAAAACTGATTGACCAATGGTCCGAAAGATAATACCCAATCCTCCAGTTCGTTTGAGGAATACTGAGCTTGAGAGGATGAAAATAAGGGTTTAAGCCAAACTTGGTCGGCCGGTCTTGAGCCCTCACGCCTTTCAGAACAAAATGATAGTCTGCCCCCTCAAAACGAATATCCGAATTCGTATACCAGGCTCTATTCCAGCCCCAATAAGCAAAAAAGTCTCCCTTTCTGAAATTGGTTTTTTCAACCTCTTGGGCGTGGGCTGAAGTCAAATAAGCCAGGAGAAACACACTAGAAAAAACTAAAACTTTGAACATGAGATCCGAGTAACCAATGGTATTAAAATTGAAGGCAAAACTAATTCCTATAGTCCTTAATAATTAAGTTCTCTGCGAAAAATGTTTGAATCAGTATAAAGTTCGAAATCTCTATTTAATTTTTTGGCTGCTGGTTGTTGATATAAGGTACGCATATGATGTGCTCCAATACTCGAAGGATACATCCCAGTAGCCAATGCGGCACGGCTTGGAGAACATACTCCTGATACACTAAAAACATGATTATATCGCACTCCTTCAGCTGCCAAGCGACTCAAATGGGGGGTTTTAATCGTTGAATCTCCAAACGGAGGAATATAGGGTCCCAAATCTTCAGCTACTAACCACAAAACATTAATTTTTTCTTTTGATTCTATGGATTCATTAAGTTTTTTTTGACACCCCATCATCAATAGCAAAAAAATAACCACTGATAAATTAAGGATCGATTGTCTATTATTCTTCATGGTTAATGTAGTTTCTAAAAGGTGCGGTGGATGAAACTTATAATATCATACAATGTAAATCGTCATATAAATATGAATCTTTTGACTCAAAAGGGAATTTGGAGTTAAGAACTAAATATAAGTTAAAATTTTGAAATTGTTTTTTTCAAGCTTTTAAAATTCTGTTTTTAGCCATTTTTTATTTTTTAAGTTTTCGTTCTACTTCCCCAAAACAAACCTCCAATAGCCTTACCCTTTTGATGGTCTCTAGATATCGTTCACAGCTGTAACAATGGACAAATTAATTAAGTTTTCAGAAAAGCAGACCGATTAAGCTCTTGATTGGCTAAGTTTGCGTTTTATTTAGGAGCTGCCATTTTGCAGCCAAAACCTAACCCTTTTACATGTCGTTCAATCAATTAGGCCTTTCCGAAGCTTTACTTAAAGCCATAACTAAAAAAGGATATTCAAATCCTTCCCCAATTCAAGAAAAAGCCATCCCGGTAATTCTAGACCGAAAAGATATTCTTGCCTCCGCCCAAACGGGTACAGGAAAAACCGCAGGATTTACCCTTCCTATCCTTGAGCTGCTATCTGAAAAGCCCTCAACAAAAAGAAGGGTCATCAGATCCCTGATCCTCACACCAACCCGAGAACTGGCCGCACAAATCAAGCAAAATGTTGATGAATATAGCCATTTTGTAGACATCAAATCTACGGTCATCTTCGGTGGCGTCAATGCCAATCCTCAAATTAAAACTCTTCGAAGTGGCGTCGATATATTGATTGCCACGCCAGGAAGGTTGTTGGACTTGCATGGACAAAGAGTCTTGAGCTTATCCGAAGTAGAAATTTTAGTTCTAGACGAAGCCGATAGAATGCTTGACATGGGCTTTCTTCGTGACATTCGAAAAATTTTAGATTTACTTCCTACCAAAAGACAAAATTTATTATTTTCTGCGACTTTCTCAAAAGAGATCAAACATCTGGCCAATAGTTTCCTGGACCGTCCTGTGCTTGTAGAAGCTACGCCCGAAAATACAACCGTAGAAAAAATTGATCAACGCGTATACCGCGTAGATCAATCAAAGAAAACAAGTTTAATTACCAAGCTTATATCGGAAGGTGAATGGAGCCAAGTGTTGATTTTCACCCGTACCAAACACGGAGCTAATCGACTTTGTCAAAAATTAGAAAAAGCAGGCATAAACTCAGCAGCCATACATGGTAATAAAACGCAAGGGGCCCGGACCAAAGCCCTTTCAAGTTTTAAAAATGGCAGTGTAAGTGTACTAGTAGCTACCGATATTGCCGCCAGAGGATTAGATATTCCCCTACTCCCACACGTAGTCAATTTTGAACTCCCCAATATACCCGAAGATTATATTCACCGTATTGGCCGTACGGGACGTGCCGGGGCCAGTGGAGAAGCCATTTCATTGGTGAGTTTTGACGAAGTAACATACCTCAAGGATATTGAGAGATTGACCAAACAGAATATTCCAAGCAGCACGATTGAAGGTTATGCTCCTGATCCTGCCAATGAAGTGGCCGCTGCGCTTGCGCAGAAAAAGACGGGTAAAAAACCATCCAATGGTAGACGGAATTTTTCATCCAAGAGGCGCTACTAAAAGTTAAGCTAAACTTATTCGGACCTTTCTCTTTTTCAAATATTGGTTCGTAGTTCTTTGGATCAAAGCTTTCATATCTGAGGCTTGTATCCCTATAAACGAACAATCGTGCTTGATTTCTATAACCCCCAATTGATCGGCACCTAACAATCCTTTTTTTATAAAAAATCCTACTAAATCTCCCTTAGAGATTTTATCCTTGCGTCCTCCAGAAACAAATAATGTCTGCCATAAGGAGGCACTTGGTGATTTCTTCTCCTCCCAATTCACTACAGGTAGCTCCGCTATGAATGTGGGCAAGCGCTCATCTTTTGACTGCATCACATAAGCGATACCTTCTTTATTCATCCGAGCAGTACGGCCATTTCTATGGGTGAACTCATCCTGATTGTAGGGGAGTTCAAAATGGATGATGAAGGTGATTTGAGAGATATCCAAACCGCGGGCGGCTAAATCTGTAGCTATAATCAGACGTAGGCTCCCATTTCTAAACTTTATAAGGGTTCTTTCACGGTCCATCTGATCCATATTACCAGAAAAACAGCCATGACTTATTTTATGCTCGTTCAAAAAATCACTTACCTGACCAACGGTATCTTTAAAATTACAAAATACAATCCCGGGCTCATCTCCCAAATAGCCTAACGCTTCTTGTAAGACCTCTAACTTCTTTTTGTCTTTAACGATAATGGCCTTCAACTCCAGCTTAGATTCGCTTTTCTCAAGGTAATTCATGATTTTTGGCTCCTTACATCGAAGGTATTCAGGAATTTCTAATTGCTGCGTCGCCGAAGTGAGAGTTTTTTTCCTAAGCATGGGCAGGGCTCCCATGATTTCCTTCATCTCAGAGATAAAACCAAACGCTAAAGATTTGTCAAATTCATCAAGAATCAAATGGGTAATAAAATTAGTCTCGATATCTCCCCTACGAATCCGGTCAGCAATACGACCTGGAGTCCCTATGAGTATGGCCGGTGCTTGACGAAGCTCTATCTTGTCTTTTTGGCCGGTCCGACCACCATAGATGGCATTGACTTTGAATCCTGTACCCATAACCCTGAGTACTTGCTCAATTTGCAAAGCCAGTTCTCGGGTCGGCACAACGATCAGAGTTTGGATTTCACTCAATTTGAATTCCATTAATGTCAATATGGGTAATAAAAAAGCCAATGTTTTGCCCGAACCTGTGGGTGCCAACAACACATTGTTTGCATGATTATTGATACTTTTGATCGCATCTAATTGTATGGGATTGAGTTCCTCAATACCTAACTTGACCAATATTTCCTGATTGCTTTTTATCCGATTTTCCACATGGACAAAGGTACGTTAAGACGATCAAATCTATATATTTATATTAAGAGCGCATTGCGCATACCCTCATACTTGAATCACTAAATAATCCGTCCCAAAAGATGATCCTGTTGGGGATCATCTCCCATCATGAAAATATGAGATCCTATGTGCTCAAAATTGAATTTTTTATAAAATCGAAGGGCTTTTTCATTGTGCTCCCAAACTCCTAACCACATGAATGTAAATCCTTTGTGTCGAGCTATTTTTATTGCTTCTTCCATTAAAAAATGACCCATTCCTAAGTTCTGGGCTTCCGACTGCACGTACAAACGCTGAATTTCAATAGAAGGTCTTTGATGGCCTTCTGAGGAGATGTCATATTCGTTTAATTTCAAATAACTTATCCGTTGGTTTTGATAAATTCCAAAATAAAATGAGGTATGCTGATCTCTCATCTCAGCCAAAAATTGTTCTTTAGAGAACGCTTTCTTTACATAATGATCCATGTTCTCTCGGGTATTAAAAGCTTTAAATGTCTGATAATAGGTTTCTTTTGATAAGGTCATCAAATGATCTATTTCTTCTAACGGGCAGGACTTTATGGCGAACAACGACATACGATAATCAATGCTTTTACAAAAAAAGTGAGGTCCCCTTCAAATAGGCATCCTCACACCCAGTGATTCTTATGAATAAACCACCACACCCCCTTTAGTCATCTTTATTGATGGGGCTCCTATCGAACACCATGCATCATTTTTAACAAGGTATTATTTAGCATCCACATGATAATTCCGGCCACAACAGGAATGATGGTAAAAATCAGAAAGAAGGTAGTCATACCATATTCTTCTACGATAGGGTCAATATAACTTCCGGTGATCCCTGCCATATAATTGGCAACGAAGTTGGCAACAAACCAAATCCCAAACATCAGACCTACCAATTTGACCGGTGCTAATTTACTCACATAAGACAGACCTACAGGAGATATACATAATTCACCTAAGGTATGAAAAAGGTAAGCCAGAATTAAAAAAACCATACTTACCGATGCGGTCTGAGCACCCAAAGGAATACCCATAGAGCCATAAGACAATATGGCAAAACCCAGCCCCATTAGCATTAAGGCAATGGAAAATTTTATTGGCCCCGTTGGATTAAACTTACTTTGCCAAATTTTAGAAATCAATGGAGCAAATGTGATAATGTAAAAGGAATTCAATATACCAAACCAAGAAGCAGGTACTTCTGTTGATTCAGATCTAAATTCTCTGTCCAGCATCCATATCACGACTATCCAAACAATAACAAAACTGGTTCCAAGAAAGATATTAGACAATGCGAATTTGGAGAAAGTTTGCTTAAACAACATGAGCAATACCCAGGTAATAATGAGCATAGGTATGACCGTTAATAAGGTGTTGAAAATTTTAAAAGTCAATGCATCCCCACCTATCAATAATCTATCGGTATAATCCGCTGCAAATATGGTCATAGAGCCTCCCGCCTGCTCAAATGCCCACCAAAAGAAAATAACAAAAAATGAAAAAACACCGATCACAATTAACCGATCTCGAACGATCTTTTTGGACAGCGTTTCCAAAGGTTCCTTTTGACCCTTTTGCTCTTCATCTTTTTGAATGAAGTCCTGAGATTCCGCGGGAGATAGTCCAATTTTCCCAAATATATTTTGTGCAAAATAAAATTGCAACATTCCAAAAAACATAAAAATACCCGCCAAACCAAAACCAAAATGCCATCCGATCTTCTCTCCTATATAGCCACACAATAAAATACCCAAGAACGCACCTGAATTAATTCCCATATAAAATATAGTATAGCCTGCATCTTTTTCTTTTCCCTGATTTTTATACAATTGTCCCACAATCGAAGAAATATTGGGCTTAAATAGACCATTACCCATGATGATTAGAGCCAAGCCCAAATAGAAAAACACCTCCGTAAAGCCCTCAAAGGCTAAAGAAGTATGCCCAAGGGTCATCAGAAAGGCTCCTGCGATGATGGAATTTCGATATCCCAAATATTTATCTGCCAAAAATCCGCCAAGTATGGGAGTCAGATATACCAAACCAGTATAGATAGCATATAGTTCTAATGCCTCGGCACGCTCCCAGCCCCAGCCACCTTCTTCTAATATGGAGGAGATGAGGAAAAGTACCAGTATCGCGCGCATGCCATAATAAGAAAATCGCTCCCACATCTCTGTAAAAAACAACACAAAAAGTCCTGAGGGGTGATCTAATACTGTCCTTTGATTCGTTTCTGAACCTCCAAATTTATATTCCATAGGATTATACTCATTATATGATTCGGCTTCCAAATATCAGGAAATCCGTTGCTTGATGCGCAAAATACTAAAAAATATTTTGACATCCACTTCTCTACGACAAAGAGCTATTTATGAATCATTTTTAAAAGTTCATATTGCTAAATTTATTTTATGCCTTCAGTGGTTATATATCTATTAAAGCTAAAATTATTGATTGAATGGCTCCAAATAATTCATCAAAATATGAATCAAATGATTTGTCCATATATTAAAAAATAGCGCCCGCAATGGCTGCTGTCATCAAGGTAGCTAAAGAGGCGCCTATTAAGGCTCTGAATCCCAATAAAGACAAATCTCCTCTACGTTCTGGTGCCATCACGCCGATCCCTCCTATCTGAATCCCAATACTACTGAGGTTGGCAAACCCGCACAAGGCATAGGTCGAAATCATGATCGCGCGGTCACTCAGGGCACCCGACGCCTTGATCTCCGCCAAACTGAGATAACCCACAAATTCATTAATAACAAATTTTTGACCCAGCAAACTCCCCACTAAAAGCGATTCACTCCAACTAATACCAATAGCAAAAGCAAAAAGTCTAAAAATCTGACCTAAGATATACTGCAATGAAAATCCCTCAAATGCACCTTGGGTAGACACAACTACATAAGCGTTCAATCCAGTCACAGCCCCAATACCATCCATCAATATCCAATTTAAGGCCAAGATAATGGCAATAAATGCTAAGAGCATACCTCCAATATTCAATACCAGCTTCACACCATCAGTAGCGCCTTTAGATAAGGCATCTATAAGATTCACACCCAATTGCTCTTTGTTGACTTTGATGTACTGATCAATTTTCTCAGGAGTGGCCTCAGGTAAAAACATTTTTGACATGACAATAGCCGCCGGTGCGTTCATGACCGAAGCACTCACCAAATAAGTAGCAAAAAGAGCCTGAGATTCAGGATCTGATCCTCCCAAAAAAACAACATAAGCACTTAAAACACTCCCTGCAAGGGTGGCCATACCTCCAGTCATCAGACAATTCAGTTCAGAAGAGGTCATCTTAGCTATAAAAGGTCGTACAAGTAAAGGTGCTTCGGTTTGCCCTAAAAAAATATTCCCCGCCACAGAAACACTCTCAGCACCAGAGAGTCGCATCGTTTTTGACATAAGCCAGGCAAAAGCCCAGACAATTTTTTGAAGAATTCCGAGATAATAGAGTCCGGCTGTGACTGACGAAAAGAAAATGATAATAGGAAGGGCCTGAAAGGCAAATAAAAACCCTAAGCTGTGCCTGGCACCTGAGAATTGATCACTGTTTTTTGCAAGATCTCCAAAAAGGAATTCAGCACCTCCAAGAGCAAAGTTTAAAAAGTGAACAAATTTATCGCTGATAAAACCAAAAAAACTCCCTATGATGGCAACTTTGGCAATCAGTAGTCCAATTACCAACTGAATGACGATACCAGAAGCCACTAACCGCCAATCGATATTTTTTCGATCAGCAGAGAAAGCATAGGCTATGCTTATGATAAAGCAAAGTCCTATGGCACCTCTAAATATATTCATTAAGCTAATTTCTACGGTTCAACTCATCCCTTAATGCTACCGCTCGTTCATAATTCTCATCGGCAAGTGCTTTATTCAATAAATCATTGAGCTTTTCAGATGAAAAATCTCCCAATTTAGACGATGACTTATTTTTTACCTCTTCGGTAGGCTTTTTTGTTTTTTTCAAAAGATCCATATCGTCTTCGTCACCCTCTTCGCTGATTACTACTGCCGCTTCATTTAAAATCTGACCCGTAGTGAATATATCTATTCCAAACCGTAAACCAATCGCAATCGCATCTGAGGGGCGTGAATCTATTTCAACTGATTCCCCCCCTTCTTTATCACATATTAACTTTGCAAAAAACACACCTTCCTTGAGATCCGAAATCAAGATTTCTTTCACTTGAAAGTCAAAATGATAGGCAAATGATTTAAATAAATCGTGGGTCATCGGACGATTAGGTGTGATACTTTCAATTTCAATCGCTATGGCTTGGGCTTCAAACATGCCTATAATGATGGGTAGTCTACGTTTCCCTTCAAACTCACCCAAGACAAGAGCAAAAGAACCTGACTGTGCTTGGCCTGTTGAAAGGCCTAAAATTTCCATTTTCACTTTATCTGGCATTATCCTTTCGCCACCTGAATGGCCTTAGTTAATTGAGGAAGTACCTCAAAGGCATCTCCAACTATGCCGTAATCGGCCGCTTTGAAAAAAGGTGCTTCGGGATCTTTGTTGATGACCACAATGAATTTAGAAGAATTTACTCCTGCCAAATGTTGAATGGCACCTGAGATGCCCACGGCAATGTATAAGGTTGGTGAAACTTTAACTCCCGTCTGACCTACGTGCTCATGATGGGGACGCCAGTCCATATCTGAGACGGGTTTACTGCATCCTGTTGCCGCAGCAAGGGCTGCAGCCAAGTCTTCTATCATTCCCCAGTTTTCAGGTCCCTTGAGGCCTCTACCTCCCGAAACCACGATATCGGCCTCGGGTAGAAGAATGTCGCCGCTAGTTTTTTCTTGAGATAGTACCTTCACGGCAGCGTCTGAACCCTTTGAATTAGGCTGAAACACCACGATTTCTGGATCAGACCCATTCTCCCCGATGGGAACGGTATTTTTACGTATGGTAAGAATTTTCTTATCACTCGTTAACTTGGTTTTCGCAAAGGCTTTTCCTGTATAAATACTTCGATTTACTGTAAATCCGTTGGCCATGTCGGGTAACTCGGTAACATTACTCACCAACGAGGCATCCATTTTGATAGATACCCGAGCTGATACAGGATCTGCCAATGAAGACTTGGCCATCACCATCAATTCAATATCTTCTGCCTCGAACACTTGCGCAATAGCCGTAGATACTGCCATGATATTGGAGGGCTCAAAATCTGAGTCTGTGACGTGCAATACCTTTTTTGCTCCAGCAGCGCCTATTTTATTCAGTTCTGATGACTCGAGGACTCCAAAGACCATAGCAACGGTCCCTTGTGCTATTTCGGCAGCATAACTTACTGCTTCAAGGGAGGATTTCTTTATTTTACCCTCATCTGATTCTATAAATACCAATACTTTCATTAAAATACTTTTGCTTCATTTTTCAATAAATCTACCAACTCACCCACATTGTCGGCATCTATCATTTTTATACCGCTTTTTGCTGCTGGCATCACGAAGTTTTCAACTACCGTCTTCTGCTCGTCTTCAAAGGGGTCTAAAACATTGAGAGGCTTTGACCTCGCAGACATGATTCCTCTCATATTAGGTATTTTCCATTCTGCAATCGGCTCCTGGCAACCAGCCACAATAGGCAGCGCTACTTCCAATAATTCTTTGCCCCCTTCAATCTCTCGAGATAATTTAGCAACATTTCCAGCTATATCTAAATGCATCACAGGAGAGACAGAGGGGATACCCAAAAGTTCCCCAACCATTCCATGAACTTGTCCTCCATTAAAATCAATCGATTCTCTTCCCATAAGAATTAAATTATAATCTCCTCCTTTGACCACTTGAAAAATTTGATGGGCTACAAAAAAAGCATCTTTGGGTTCTGCATTGATCCGAATGGCCTCATCTGCCCCGATGGCCAGTGCCTTTCTAATCGTTGGCTCCGTTTCTGCTAAACCTACATTTAAAGCCGTAATGCTACCTCCGAGCTGTTCTTTTAATTCGACGGCTCTAGCCAAGGCATAATCGTCATAAGGTCCGATAATAAATTGAACCCCCGTTTTATCAAATACCGTATCTTGGTCCAAAAAGGAGATTTTTGATGTGGTATCTGGCACATGGGTTATGCAAACAAGAATTTTCATGTTAAATATTAAATTTGATCCTAAATTTGAAGGGTAAAGTTAATCATTAATACAAGAATGTAAAATGCAAAACATGAATATTAAACGTATAGAAGAGCTTCAAAAATTACTTGAAAAAAATCCGCTCGATCCCTTCTTATTGTATGCCATGACCCTTGAATTTTTAGGAAAAAATAATGAATTCTGCTTGGCCAGTTTTAGAAAATTATTGATTGAATTTCCAGATTATCTCCCCACTTATTATCAAGCCGCTCAGCTATTTGCAGATTGTGGTTATGTGGAAGAAGCCAGAGCTACCTACGAGCTAGGAATTGAGAAAACAGCATTTTCTAAAAACACCAAGGCCCTAGAGGAAATAAAAAATGCCTTTAACAACTTTGAACTCGAACATGACGAGCAATAAATTCAGTGAGTCTATTTTAAAAGGGCATGGGATCATCGCCAGCTGCAGAGCTATCTTGGGTACCTTTACTCGGCATCGTAATGGTATAACCGCTATCGGTATTACCACTGCTCGGAAAGGAAGAACCATAGGTTTCATTCGTCAACACATCTAAATCTGCAAACTTGGTAAACTTACCGATAAACTTGAGTTGTACAGTATCTAATTTTCCATTTCTGTGTTTGGCGATAATGACCTCAGCAGTACCGTTAAGCGGTGCACCATCCTCCCCCTGAGTAATCCCATAATATTCTGGTCGATACAAAAACATCACCATATCGGCATCTTGCTCAATAGAACCCGATTCTCTTAAATCTGATAATTGCGGTTTTTTGTCGCCCCCACGAGTTTCAACCGCCCTGCTCAATTGAGACAAAGCAATCACTGGGATATTCAATTCTTTTGCAATCCCTTTCAACGCTCGAGAAATAGAGGCAATTTCTTGTTCTCTATTTCCTCCTGAATTTTTGTTGGCATCTCCTCCTGACATCAGTTGCAAATAATCAATAATCAACAGTTTGATATCATGCTGCTGGGCCAATCTTCTGGCCTTCGCTCTCAATTCTAGGATACTCAGACCTGGTGTATCATCAATAAATATAGGCGCCTCAGAGAGTTTAGAGGTTTTATGAAGTAATTGTTCCCACTCATAATCGGCCATTTCTCCTCTTTTTAATTTTTCACTTTCCAATTCTGCCTCTGCCGAAATCAATCTGTTCACCAATTGAACAGAAGACATCTCTAAGGAAAATATAGCAACCCCTTGTCCATGATCAAGGGCTGCATTACGCATGGCTGAAACGACAAAGGCGGTTTTACCCATACCTGGCCTGGCAGCAATGATCACCAAATCAGAAGGTTGCCATCCTGAGGTGATACGGTCCAGCGCTGTAAAACCACTGGGAACCCCGGTGAGGCCATCTTTTTGATTTTTTCTCTCTTCTATTTGGCTGATGGCCTTGGTAAGCAAAGAACTCATCTTATCATAATTCTTTCTGATGTGAGATTCTGAAACTTGAAAAAGTGCTTGCTCAGTACGGTCTAGTAACTGAAAAACATCAGTCGTATCTTCATAAGCGTCGGTGACAAGTTCTGATGAAATCCGAATCAACTGTCTTTTAATAGATTGCTCAGAAATAATTCGAGCATGATATTCTATATTGGCGGCCGAATTCACACGCGTCGTCAAATCAGCTATATAATAAGAACCCCCAACGAGTTCTAACTTTCCATTTTTCCGTAATTGATGAACGACCGTTTTGATATCCACCGGATCGCTATTATTAAAGAGCTGAACAATCGCTTCGTAAATATTTTGATGGGCCTCTTTATAAAAACTCTCCACCTTTAAAATATCGATAACACTCGATAAAGCATGTTGCTCCAACATGAGCGCTCCTAATACAACCTCCTCAATGTCAACTGCTTGTGGTGGTAGCTTGCCTAATGACTCCGTAGTGTCATTGATTGGTTTTCTACGTGTAATGCCCGAAATTTTATGCGATGAAGAGGCTAAAGGGTCCATTAGTTGATCGGATTGAATAGGTTTAATATATAATAGCAAACGTAACATTTCATGTCAACAACTCCGCTTTAATATCAAATTTAGTTTGCACATCTTATCCACAATTTTATACCCTCCACAATTAATTTATCTCTGCATATTTTTAATTACTTTTGACTTACAAATGACTAAATAAAAAATGAATCTTGCGTCGATTAAGGATAAACAAAGAATTGCCATCATCGGAAACGAAGGAGCCAACGAAATCACTAAAATTGTCCTACATGTTTTGAACGTAGTGGGAAAAGCACATGACTTCATCTTATCTCAAGAGGATCATCGAATTGAAAATGCTGCCATCGTCATTACCCCCTGTGACTTTAGTGATTTAGACGAAATAAAATTCAAAGAATTTTTAAAATTCAATCATCATATTGCTCTCATTCATCATGTAGAAGATGATAAATCAAAAAATTATCAAGCCGTTGAAAAATTTATTGAAAAATATGAGTTGTTCGCTGATTTAACACCCAAAAGCGGCACGTTACTTTATAACAAAGAAGATAACTTAGCCGTTGTTATTAGTGAAAAACAGCGCGAAGGTGTGAGTTTGGTTGAATATGAATCTCTGTCAGGAACTGAAATAGATGGTGGATTTAGACTAGAGGATAATCTGAGCCTCATGACTAAAAATAATAACTTCTTATCCCACGCCGGAGCAGCTAAGGCCTTATTGCAAAAAATATCTCTACCCAATGACCAAATTATGGAAGCTTTTACCACCTACAAGGATTAAAAATAAATGCTAAATCTAAAAAACCCACTGGTCGTATTCGATCTTGAAACTACGGGGACCAATACCTCAAAAGACAGGATTGTCGAAATCGCATTAATTAAGGTTTTTCCTGATGGTAAGACAGAAGAAAAGTGTCGGCGTATCAACCCAGGAATACCCATTCCAATAGAGTCTAGTTTAGTGCACGGCATTTATGACAAAGATGTTAAAGACGAGCCCTCATTTAATCAAGTCGCTAAATCCATGTCTGATTTTTTGGAGAATTGTGATCTTTGCGGATTTAATATTTTACAATTTGACATTCCTTTATTGGCCCAAGAATTTGCCAGGGTAGGTATAGATTTCAATACCGAAAAAAGAAATTTACTCGACGCCCAAAAAATTTTCCATATGATGGAAAAAAGAAATTTAAGTGCAGCCTTTAAATTCTACACAGGAGAAGTACTAGAAAACGCCCACAGTGCACTGGCCGACACCCGCGCAACTATGGCTGTTTTTATGGGTCAAATTGCTAAATACGACCAGCAAACCCTCTCCAATCTGAAAGGTGAAGTCTTGGGCATCATCGAAAATGACATGAATTCCTTGCACCTGCTCTTGAATAAAAAAATGGTTGACTTGGCTGGACGCATGGTATTCAATGACCAAGGGAAAGAAGTGTTTAATTTTGGAAAGCATAAAGGCAAATTGGTTAGTGAAGTTCTGCAAAAAGAATCCTCATTTTATGATTGGATGATGAAGGGTGATTTTCCCTTGGATACCAAAAAGAAATTAACACAATTAAGATTAAATAGCTTCAATAAATGATAAAGGAATGTCGTACCCCTGGGCACTCCCGATTTTAAAAATTAAAAATCATGGGTAAAACAATTATTATTTCAAACAGACTTCCCGTCAAAATAGAACAGGAGAATAATGAACTTGTATACAAGGCAAGCGAAGGTGGCCTTGCGACCGGTTTAAATTCTGTTTTTAAACAAGGGAATAATCTTTGGGTTGGATGGCCCGGGTTGGCCATTGAAAAGTCTCAAGAGAAAGAAGTACATTCTAACCTCATCAAGCAGCACATGAAACCTGTTTTTCTGAGTAGTGAAGAAATTGAAGATTTCTACGAGGGCTTCAGTAACGAGACCTTATGGCCAAACTTCCATTATTTTAATCAATATACCGTTTACAAAGAAGAGCTTTGGCTCGCCTATCAGCGCGTCAATCAAAAATTTGCAGAAATCGTTTCAAAAGAACTCGAAGATGATGATACCGTGTGGATAAATGACTATCAACTATTGCTTTTGCCTCAACTGATCAGGGCCATCAGTCCTAATGCTACTATTGGATTTTTCCTTCACATCCCGTTCCCCTCCTATGAGTCCTTCAGGCTATTGCCGTGGAGAAGGGAATTACTCAATGGCATGCTCGGAGCTGATTTTCTGGGGTTTCATACCTACGACGACATGAGACATTTTCTCTCTTCTGTCAATCGACTGGCGGGACTTGGTAACTCAAACGGTACGATTAAAGTCAAAAATAGACTCATAAAAGCAGATGCTTTACCCATGGGTATCGATTATGAAAAGTATGCCGCCTCTGCTCAAAATCCAGAGACATTGGCTCGAGAAGCTCGTTATAGAAAATCTATTGGTACCGTAAAACTCATCTTATCCATTGACCGACTGGATTACTCGAAAGGTATTCCCCAAAGATTAAGGGCTTTTGAGCTTTTTCTCAGCAAATACTCTGATTTTAAAGAGAAAGTATCCCTTTTCATGGTAGTGGTTCCCTCCAGAGATTCTGTTTCAAAATACAAGCAACTCAAAGAAGAAATAGACCTTTTAGTGGGTCGTATCAACGGTCAATTCTCCAAGCTCAATTGGACACCTATTCATTATTTCTACCGAAGTTTTCCTTTACCCGCTTTATCTGCATTTTACAGGATTTCCGATGTCGCATTGGTTTCTCCTATGCGGGATGGCATGAATTTAGTTTGTAAAGAATATGTAGCAAGTAGATTAGACAAAAAGGGAGTCTTGATTCTCAGTGAAATGGCTGGTGCCTCCAAAGAGCTCTCTGATGCCATCATCGTAAATCCCAATGATATTCACCAATTGGTTGAAGCCATGCATAAAGCATTAACCCTGCCAGAGGAACTGCAAATAGAAAGCATGACCTCGATGCAGAAGTCATTGAAAAGATACAACATACATGCCTGGGTTAAATTGTTCATGGATGAACTTGCAAATGTAAAAAAAGAACAAAGTCATCTCAAAACAAGATTGATTGATAACCAACTGTCAGAAGAAATCAAGCATGCCTATAAACAATCGAAAGAACGATTGATTTTCTTGGATTATGACGGCACACTGGTTGGCTTTAATGAAAATCCTGATGACTCTAAACCCGATCAAGAGCTCATAAAAATTTTGGAACACCTCACAAAAGACAAAAATAATCACATTGTGATTATCTCGGGTAGAGGCCGGCAATCTCTTGAAGAATGGATGAAACCTTATTCATTAGATATTGTAGCAGAACATGGCGTTTGGATTAAAAGGATGGGTAAGCCCTTCAAAACTTTTATAAAAATTAATGCCAGTTGGAAAAAAGAAACCCTGTCGCTCTTAGAAAGATATGTAAATCGTACGCCAGGTTCCTTCGTCGAAGAAAAGGATTATTCTTTGGTTTGGCATTATAGAAAAGTAGAAACGGGTTTGGGAGAAGTTCGAACTCGGGAGCTCACCAGTCATTTAAAATACATGACTGCCAATGAAAACTTGGAAGTCCTTGAAGGGGATATGATCGTAGAAATCAAAAACTCTGAAATTAATAAAGGAAAAGCTGCCCAAAAATTAATGGAAACCTACCCTGAAGCTGACTTTTTATTGGCACTTGGAGATGATTTTACGGATGAAGATACCTTCAAAGCAATGCCTGAAAAGGCTTATACCATCAAAGTAGGCACCAGTGCTTCTGAAGCAAAGTTCAGCGTTAATTCTTATAAAGAAGTCCGGAAACTCTTCAACGAAATTATAAGAAGCTAGGTCTATCCAGTTTATTTGCTATTCTTGTTGCGGCATTTAATAATCCCACATGGCTGTATGCTTGTGGGAAATTTCCCCACATACCTCCATCTTTTTCGTTTACATCCTCACTCAAAAGTCCCACATGGTTACTGAATGAAATAAGATTTTCGAAATATTTGATGGCTTCGTCTAACCTTCCCACGCAGGCCAAAGACTCAACATACCAAAAAGCACAAATTAAAAAGGTCGTCTCAGGTGCCCCAAAATCATCTTGATGCTTGTATCTATAAAAGAGTCCCCCAGAGGCTGCCAGCTCTTTTTCCATGGCGATCAAATGATCCATGGCTCTTTGTGAATGGGCAGGAAGATAGTTCATCATGATGAGTTGTAAGGTGCTGGCATCCATCCTATCAACCCCAACTGCCTGCGCATATCCTTTCTTTGACGGCACGTATGCATTTTCAATTTTAATTTCAGATCTCTTTTTTAACTTGACTGCTAAGGTACCCATTTCTTCATTTTTCAGTACTTTTGCCATCTTTATGGCAGCACAACTTCCTGCCCAATGAAATAGATAGGTATAGGTATGATGTTGCTTCAAATTTCTAAATTCCCATAAGCCTGCGTCTTTTTCGTCAAAGGTTTTTTCAATCATTTTCAGGGTTTTCATAATCAATCCTGAAGAATCAAATCTTTCGGTAAAAATGATTCTTTTATCCTCATATAGCGGCAATAACGATATTAAAACCTGACCATAGACGTCATTCTGTATGTGAGTATAAGCTTGATTTCCCACTCTGACAGGCTGATTTCCTAAATATCCTTTTATAGGAATTTCAACTTCAGTAAGGGCTTTTTTTCCTGATATCCCGTAAAGCGGTTGATAACGACTTTCCTCATCAATGGTCGTATTTAATATGTAGTGAAAATACTTTTCTAATTCTTCAAAATGACCAATATTATTGAACGCATTTAGTGTATAGAAGGTATCTCGCATCCAACAATATCTATAATCCCAATTCCGGGTACTACCAGGGGATTCGGGTAAACTCGTCGTCATCGCTGCTACAATTGCACCCGTATCTTCATATTGATGAATTTTCAGGATTAAGGCCGATCGAATCGCTTCTCGCTGATAAAAATCAACCACACTAGAAGTTTTGACCCAATCCCTCCAATAAATCTTGGTTCTACTCAAAAAAACATCGCAAGTCTCAATAATGGGGCCTTCTAAGGGGGGGCCATATGTCAATACCATATACTTATCCTCATTCAATACAAAAGCCTGATCGTCTACGATATAATTGAGTGAAATATTAGTTGTCAATCGCACATTTGCTTCTAAGCCTAAAAATTCAATGTGATTACTTCCAAGACTTTGTTTGGGAACTACATTTCCATACTCTCCCACTGGTTTACATTTGACAATAATTTTTGGATTTCCTGTTATTCGCTCTATTTTTCTTACCAGCATGAGGGGTTTAAAATAACGATCAGACTGATAAAATCGGGGTGCAAAATCAGTCACTCGGTAGGTACCCTCTGGAGAAGATATTTCTGTTTGAAGGATATTGGTATTTTCTAAATAAATCTGTTTAGATTCGAATACCTCTTGTAATGGCTTGATAGAGAATTCACCTCCTTTTTCTTGGTCTAAGATCGATCCAAAGACAAAACTACTATCGAATCGAGGCCAACACATCCAAGCAATGCTCGTATCGGTATGCACGTGGGCAGTAAAAGCACAGTTGCCAATTACACCATAATCATAGGTATGTCTTTCCATAATGCTATTTTTATTCATCGATAAGAATCGTAATCATTTGTAATATTCCTAATATGTCGGTCGTAATTTAATTAAAATTATAATACATTATTGATTTTATTATTATTATGAATAAAAATTATTGTTTAATTAAATAAATGATCATATTTTGAAAAAATTATCAATCAATTCCTTAAAAACGGGATATAAATTACAATTAGAATATCTCCCTAAAGCATTTACTATTTGGCCTCAAATCACTAACTTTGAAATAAAAGAGGGCGGTGCTGGATAATTTATTTTTAAATAAAAAAGTCAAACTAGGACTATGGATCCTATGGGTAGTGATCATTTACCAAACACTTATCACCGCACTTGTAGAGGTAGAGAAAATTAGCCCACAATCTACTTTAAGCGATTATAAAAATGCTTACTGGTACTCTATTGTGACTTTAACCACAGTGGGCTATGGAGATTTATTCCCCTTAACTACTCATGGTAGAATTATTGGTGGCATTTTTGTATTATTGAGTATGGTTTTTTATGCTACCGTCATCGGTGGAGTTTCAAATATTATTGTAAACATTAAAGAGAACAAGAAATTGGGATATGAAGGAACAAGCTTCTCCAATCATATAGTGATGATTGGATGGGATGATTTTGGAAATTTAGTAGCCGATCAACTTTTCGGTGTAGGTAAAAAAATGGGTATTATAACCGACAACAAAACTACGGTTGACTTCATAAAAGACAAATACCAAACCAAAGACCTCTTTGTGTTATTTAATGACTACAAAAATATTGATCTCTACAAAAAAATTAATATTGAGCTTTCAAGCATGGTTTTTATTAACCAAAACAGTGACACAGACAAACTTGTCACAGCGCTGAATCTCAAAAAACATTATCCAAATCTGAGATTATCAGTAGTTCTTGACAATTCTGAATTAAAGGAAACCTTCATCGCAGCGGGCGTAGAGCAAATTATATTGCAACACGAAATCTCATCGAAACTCTTAGCTAGCTATATTTTTGAACCGGATGTCGCTGATTACGCAGAATCTATCATGTCTTTTGCTAAATCAGATGATGACTTTGACATAAAACAATTTAAAGTAGTCGCCGAAAACCCTTACCTCCATAAAACCTATGAAGAGGCCTTTTTTAATTTGAAAATGAAGTATAATGGGGTTTTAATTGGGATTTCAAAAAATAAAGAGTCCGGGGGGCGAGAACTGATCAAGAATCCCGCCTTTGATTTAAAAATAGAATTGGGTGATTATTTGATTGTTATCCTCAATGGTAGGGCTCATCAACATATAAGTAAAATTTTTAATGTTGAAGAAGGACTCATACAATAAACTAATTCCAACTCCCATGAAAACTATTTTATCTGTCATTCTTTTGGTGCTCATTATATCCTTTGGCTGTGAAAATCAATCCTTGTCAGAAGATGAAAAATTCTCTACTCGAGAAATTCATGAAAACGTGCAATGGCATTTTGATAAAATAGAGGTCGATGGGGCTGAATATTTAATTCTTGAGAAAGACAACAACAATCCTCACGAAGGCTTTGGCTTCATGTCCATCAGAGCAAACACCTTGCTACAAAAGCAAGATTCAATTCTGGCCTATTTAAGAGCCAATCAACAAATGCAAGCTAAGATATATGCCGCGCTAAACGGCATTAGTGAGGAAGATGCCTTAGCAATCAACGATAGGTTGTATAACCAATCATTAATGAGCCAAAGTCAAGAACTTCAGGATTTATCTGAACAAAATCATGCCAGCAAATTACAATAAAAGCATACGCACCTTCATCATGAATAAGACGCAGGTAATCGTACCACTTACTTGGGAAGTTTCTCAATAAAAAAATGACTTATAAGACCTAATATCCTTGCTAGGTCCTCATCTACACCCGCAAGTTTTTTTGGGTTTTTCACCCAATTTTTTGCATCAGCAATCTCACTGGTAGATCCAAATACTTCTGACAATAAATGACAATCATGAGTCAGAGAAAAAAGAATTGAAAATGACACATCATTCTTAAATCCTCTTAACACCAATGCCCTTAGGGTATTTCTTATTTCTTTTTCATAGGCATAATTCACATTTTCCATTCGCTCACTTAAAGGAATCCACAATAAAGTGTTCTCTTCCCTTTTGAGAATACCTCTGCCAATCAACAACTCCTCTAAATCGTCATGGACCTTTTGAAGTTCATTTTTCAATCTTAAGATCTCCTCAATAAGTCCACCCCCCTCTGTGAGATTTTTTAATACCTTATCTAAAAAAATATGGCCCGTCTGCTTAGTAGAAATTATTTTAATAAACCCTTTTTTGAGGCTGATACTACCCATCAAAGAAAGCTGCAAAATCCCCCCTGCTATTAACCCATAATCAATGACTTTTTCTGATTTTTTAAGCAATTGACCCTCGACATCACCTAAGGCAAGCAGATACAATCCTTCCGGGATACTCAAGCGTAATTCGTGAATCGGTTCTTCCAATTCCACAGATTTTCTTACACTTGCTTTAAGTTGATCAATATCAAAGGGCTCTGGTGTCGAATCTTCTTTTTTTGATGACATTTATTGGATTCTTCTAAGTAGTGCCGGAATGGTCAGGCCTTGGACCAAAATAGAGAAAACAACTACACAATAAGTTGTGAACAAAATGATGATTTTAAAATTACTGGGGATCCATTCAAAATCAGATAAGGATAATGCCAAAGCAACGGAAATCCCGCCTCTCAATCCTCCCCATATAAGTAAGGGGGTCGCCCCTTTCTCAAACTTAATTTTTAGAGACATCAAACCTAAAGGTAAGGAAACACCGATGGATCGTCCCGTAAGAACAATCAAAATGCCCACTGCTCCTAGTAAGAACATATCACTGGTGACATCCTTGGCGATCACGAGCATTTCTAAACCAATCAAGATAAATAACATGGCGTTTAAAGTCTCATCTAACAAATGCCAAAATTTAAAAACATATTTGCCCGTGGCATTCGCCAATTTTTCATCCCTTCCTTTGTTACCAATAGATAGACCTAAAATAACCATCGCCAAAGGAGCAGAGACATGAATCGATTCAGCAAATCGACCACCGATCATTACCAGGCTGAGCGTAACCAAAACTTCTAGCTCCACGTAATCGTTATCAATAAAAAGCAAAATTTTAAATCCAATATAACCCAATATAGCTCCGAGCAATAAACCTCCAAAAACTTCTTGACCGAATAAAATACCCACTTCTCCTATATCGAAAGTATCCATTCCTCTCTCTGCAACGCCTAAAATAGTTAAAAAGACAACCACACCTACCCCATCATTGAAAAGGGATTCGCCCGCAACTTTAATTTCTAAGTTTTTAGATAAATTAAATTTCTTAAGTAGGGCTAAAACAGCGATTGGATCCGTAGGTGAAATAAGAGCCCCAAAAAGTAAACAGTAGATAAAATCCATTTCAATCCCCAATAATGGGAATATATAAAACACTAAGGCGCCAACCACAAATGTGGAAATGAGAGTACCAAAAACTGCTAAAATAATAATAGGTACTTTTTCTTCTATCATGGTATTCAAATCCATTGACAACGCTCCTGCAAAAAGTAAAAAATTCAACATGATGTCCAGAAGGACTTCTTTAAATTCAAATTCCTCAATGATATGCTCTGCCCCTTGGGCTATGCCCGGAAATAAAATACCCACCAAAAGAACCAAAGCGGAACTGATCAAAGCAATCAGCATAAGTCCGATGGTAGACGGTAATTTTAAATATGCTATGTTGATAAGAGTGAAAGCAGCTGAGAGGACTAGCAATAATGTGATTAAATCGATAATACTCATAGTAGGTTCATCAAAAGATAAGATTGGGTCTTTAAAAGGCGAAAAGTAACTACAAAAAATTACAAAAAAAACTGTCTACCCGTTTAATTAAGTCTAAAATATTCGTTAATTCGTATTCATATGATAAAAAAGCTCAAGAGTACCAAGCAAGCAAATAAGAGAATAAAACTATTTTTTGTAAAAATCATGCTGCTGCCCCTCCTTTTTTCATCCTGCCAATTGATTCACAAAAGCAGCTGGAAAACCCATGTGACAAGCATATCAAATGAAGTTGCAAACCTACCCAAATCTTTTACCGGTTTATCTGTATATGACCTTGATCAAAATAAATATTTAATCAAAATCAATGATGATCACTACTTCACTCCCGCCTCTAATACTAAAATCCTTACACTCGCTGCCTATTTAAACCTTCATCTAACTAATATTCCTTCCTTTTATTACCAAAAGATAGAAAATCAACTTCATTTAATTCCTTTAGGAGATCCTACCTTCCTTCATCCAGAATTTGAGGAACAGCCTGGATATACTTACTTAACTTCACTACTCTCTGACTCCTTAATATTACATCCTCCTCTACATCCCATTTCACATTACGGACCCGGCTGGTCGTGGGATGATTATAATTATTATTTTCAATTAGAAAGATCTTGGATGCCCATTTTTGGGAATAGGGTCAATATCCAATCTAGCCTTGATGAAATTACTATTTCACCCAGCTTCTTTGCCCCTTTCGTAAACGTTGACGCAGATAAAAAACATCGTGATCCTGATTATAATATTTTTAATTATCCCATCGAATCCCTTTCTGAAGATAAAAATAATTACGTGCCCTTCAAGATCAATAATGAATTAATAAAAAAGCTGCTCATAGATACGCTTCCAACAACTGTAATTTTAGGTCTCCCTGAAGAATTGGGTAAGGGCACTCTTATTCAAGGTCCTTTGGTAACTCCCATTCTTAAAAAAATGATGTTTAAAAGTGATAACTTTTTAGCAGAGCAACTATTGATCAATGCGCAAAGAGTACAAGGATATGAAACACAAAAGACGTACCTGAACTATTTAAAATCCTCGCTATTTGCCTCATTACCAGATCTCATGATATGGGTAGATGGATCGGGATTGTCTATATACAACATGAACACGCCTCGGAATTTAGTCAAAGCACTTGAAATCATCTTTCATATGATTACTTGGGATGAAATCATTGAACTATTTCCAAATAAATTCGCTGATGGAAATAACGATAATTCTTTTGTTTATGCCAAAACAGGTACCTTAAAACACAATCAAGCGCTCAGTGGTTATTTGATCACCCAATCGGGTCGAAAATTGGCTTTCAGTTTTATGAGCAATCACTATACAGTACCCCCATCGCAAATAAGAGCTGAAATAGAAAAAATATTGCTTCATATCAGAGATGCTTATTAATTCATCTATCAAACGAAATATTGACCTTTAATAACTTATCTAAGACCGTTACCCATTTTTGCCTTCCCATTTAGTCTTCATTTAATTAAACTTATAGATAATACACACTTTGTACCATTCATTAAAATATAAATTATGAAAATGCTTAAACCCCTGATGCTATGTGCATTTACCCTCATCCTTATTTTTACAGAAGTTTTAGCTCAGAAAAGAAAAAAAACGAATCAATCGGATCCTACACTCAGCTTTTCAAGTAACTTATATGAGGGCCTTGAGTGGAGAAACATCGGGCCTTTCAGAGGAGGTAGATCTGCAGCTGTTACGGGAGTATCAGACCAACCTAACTTGTTTTATTTTGGATCAACGGGAGGCGGCATTTGGAAAACGAATGATGCCGGAAACAGTTGGGAAAACCTAAGTGATGGTTATTTTGGAGGATCTGTGGGTGCTATCGCGGTAAGCGACTGGGACCCTAATGTGATTTATGCAGG